>Ga0163144_10008556_pt1 | contig 22134 bp, 15 predicted proteins | sample OliLak19BULKMAT1_FD_123175 | JGI IMG/M metagenome (GOLD analysis project Ga0163144, IMG submission 123175) | Freshwater microbial mat bacterial communities from Lake Vanda, McMurdo Dry Valleys, Antarctica - Oligotrophic Lake LV.19.BULKMAT1 | ecosystem: Environmental > Aquatic > Freshwater >... | reverse complement strand
CACAGTGATTTCAAGCCCCTGCTCGGCGGGGATCACAAGTTCTGTCCTTGAGCCCAGCTTAATCATCCCAAACTGTTCTCCCCTTCCGAGAACGTCCCCCGGTTTCAGCCAGCAGACGATCCGCCGGGCAATCGCCCCTGTGATTTGCCGCACGACCATCACTCGAAACGGAGCCAGTTCTTCCTCGATCACCACGGCCAGCTGCTCGTTTTCACGAGCCGACTCCGGACGCAGGGCATTCAGGCATTTGCCGGGACGATACCTCAACGCAATCACGCGCGCAGCGACGGGTGCACGGTTGATGTGAACGTTGAAGATTGACAAAAAGATGCCGATCTTTTTTGCCGGAGCTTTGATGTCGTCGTCCCAGTCGATGTCTTCGATGTCCACGACTTTGCCATCGGCCGGTGATACCACCCATCCGTGTGCGGCCGGAACAACCCGGCGCGGATTACGGAAGAACCACGCAATCAAAATCCCGATGACTCCGGCCGTCAGCGCCAGCAGGATGGCGATCATTCGCGAAACACCGTCTGACTGACTGGACCACCATCCCAATCCGACCGCGATCGCGAACGCCGTACCGCACATCAGGAATAGTTCAGCGAGGCCGACTCGCGCGAACGGCAGCTGATCTCGCCAGACAAACGGATCAACCGCCGGATCCCAGTACCAGCCTCCCTGATTGCGATGAAACTTCAGGTCGCGCGGATCGAGCACGTCATGCGGGCACGGATTGAAATCCCCTTTGCGGCAGGCAGCCATCCGTGCGACATAGCCACGCCGAAATGTCCTCAGCCAGCATCGCCGAACCCGTCCCCATGCCTGTTCCAGCCGAATCACGACCCCACCTCCGGGCTGGATGTCCGTCAGCTGAGGATCCATCGGAAGCAGTGACCGTCGATTGGCTGCGGGAGTGTCTTCGATTGCGGCAGGCTGTGGACCGCTGGAGGAATCTTGAGTCATGTCTCACGGGTCAGATGATGCGGACGTATCCGAATGCAGATGCAACAACCACACAGGCGTCGCATTCGAACGGGCTCGGCATTATCCGATTGGTGCGATCAATTGCAATCCGCGGGCCGGTGCTGGACGTGTGATGAGGTCACAAATGCCCCTGAGCTCACCGCCCGGATTGTACGGCCTTTGCGCCTGCCCGTTTAGCAGCGCGTGCTCAGCCCAGTCAGGGCCAAGCGATGAATACTATGGGATCGGGATCTGCAGCGGCGGCAGTTCCGCCGGCGCCGGAGGCTCCGCAACCGGAGCCGGTGTGGGCTCAACGGAAGGAAGACTGTCCGGCAATGGTACAGGCGGGACTACTTCCGGTGCTCGGGGGATCGGTGGCGCGGCTTTGCCGCGCATAAAGATGCCGTCCACTGCGGGACGAGCGTTTGCGTCCGCTGGTAAACTCTGGGTGTCCTTGAGACCTACGGCAGCCGCCGGTCGGAATCGATCTGCGGCTTCTGATTCCTGCAGGATCCTGGCTCGATCCTCATCCACGGCACGTTGACCGAAATCAGTCCGGGCAATCTCCAGCAATGCTGAAACGTAAGCCGCTTCCGGACCTTCGTGGCTGGACAGTTCAAGCAGTTCCGAAGCTGTTCCGTCGAAACCCCGCAGCGTCTGAAATGTGCCTGCCAGCAACAATCGATCGGACGACAGCGGTTGCTCGGCCAGCCAGTTCCAGAGTTTTCCGCCGTGGCTCCGTGCCCGCTCCGCGACTCGCTGACCGTACAATTCTTCTGCCGTGACCCAGGCGCGAGTGGCATCGCCGGGCATCATCAGACCGGTCTTGAGTCGGCCGACAGCGTTCGCAAAATCAGCGAGTGCGATTTGAACGAACGCCATTCGCAGATATGGTGCCCGTCGATCCGGTGCCATTTCGATCGCCGATTTGTAAAAGACCTCCGCCGTGACATAGTCCTCCCTGCGGAACGCATCGTCGCCGGTTGATTGATACCGGAGACTGTGAATCTTTTCGGCCAGCGTTGAGATCTTTTCGGAACGCGGGACTGCGTCGAACTCGTTCAGGATCGGCACACCCTCTACTGCAATCGCGAGGGGAGGTGCATCCGGCACAGCGTCGACCGGCACAGGAGGAACCAGCGGAAAAGCATTCGGGGCCGGGGCGACCAGATCCAGGATGCGCGGGTCCGTCAAAGTGTACGCTGCCGTCGACGGGACCATGGGCCGCATGGAGATGTTCAGGCTGATGATCGTGGGAGCCAGAATTGATCCCGCGAAGTAAGGGTTGATTCCGCCGTAATACGGAAATACAGACTGGCACCACGGATCGTATGGGACACCAAAACCCTGCCAGGAATTGTTCGCCCATCCATACTGCGAGTGATCGTAGAAAGCGGGTGAACCCCAGCCCTGCGGAATCGTTCCGCTACCGTCAGCATATGCAAACGGTGAGTATCCGTAGCCGGTCGTCGCAGCCCAGGCCGGAACCACAAAACCGGGGGCGTAATGGATGACACCAACGGAGCCGCGCGAGACTCCGAACGAAGATCTTCCGAAGGCGTTTGAGGAATAGGTGCCGGCAGAGTAGTCATCGCCGCCAAACTGCTGCACCAGTCCCGGCTGGCCGTAGATCGCCGAACCGGTCGCCCGGAAGTTGCCGACTCCCGCTTGTCCCATGCCGGTGTGGCCGTGGCCAAAGTCTCCGGGCTTTGTCTGACCGTAGCCGTGGCCGCGACCGTAACCTGCTGCATCCAGCCTTTGCCCCGCTGTCAATCCCTGCTGGCTCAGCTGATGCCCGGCATGACCGTGCCCGGCATGTCCCTGAAAATGCTGAGCCAACAGTGAATGCGACGCAATGGTGAGCGGACCGAGCCAAAGGCACAATCGAAATCCAAACCCCAATAGTCGGCTACTCATGCGAATCACCTGAACCGGGTGATCAGCCGCGGCTCCTGACGACAATTGCCTGTTTTTAACAGTCGTTTATTGATAGCGACCGACACCAGTATGCTCGCTGGTTTGCCAGTGGAGGTGCGCCGTCGATTCTCCGTCGATGAGCCGGTTTCCGCAAGGGGCGGAGTTGTAGATAGGTGCTTTGAACCGGTGATTCTTTTTTCCCCAGGCTGCCACGTGACTTGACAGATCGGAACCTTGACCGGTTCAATGCGCGTTGCGTATAGATTCTACAATTGTCAATCAGGGGATTTCCATGGGTGAGATCCCTCAGTTCACGCGTGTTTGATCGCGCCGGTACTTTCTTCGGAGGAGTTGCGAGTATGGTTCAACGTTTCACATTGATGTCACTGGTTCTGGGTCTGATCTGCTGCCTGCCGATGGCACTGGCAGACGATGAGAAAAAGGACGGCAAAGACAAGCCAGCCGCCAAGACCGGCGACAAGGCTGAAAAGGGAGATAAGGAAAAACCGAAGTTCACGGCCACGTGCCCAGTCTCCGGTGAAGCCGCTGTGAAGGAACAATTCACAGCCTACAAGGAAAAAGAGGTCTATTTCTGCTGTGACAAATGCAAGGCCAAATTCGAAGCCGACAGCAAGGCATTCGTCGAGAAGGCCAATCAGCAGCTTGTGCAGACGAAACAGTTCAAACAGACGAAATGCCCGCTGTCCGGCGGTGATCTGAACAAAGAACAATTTACCAAAGTCGGGGCTGTGAAAGTCACGTTTTGCTGTGAAAAATGCAAAGGGGCAATTGAAGCCGCATCCAAAGAAGAGCAGCTCACAAAGATCTTTGCCGAGGACGTCTTTGCCAAAACGTTCGTGGCCAGGAAAGCAAAGGTCGAAAGCGACAAAGAAGTCGACGACAAAGAAGATGACGACAAGAAGCCAGCTGCCGGCAATTGAAAAACTGTCTCGAACGGGCGGAGATTCTCGCGCCGACTTAATCGTCAAATCAGCCTGGCATGGGGACAGCAGTCGATCGATTGCTGTCCCTTTTTTGTTGGCTGAAGCAACTGTTAATGCGTACACATGTTGCGCAGAAGTTACACTTAAGTGCTTGGAGAACCTGAACAGTTCTTCCAAACGATCTGAATTTTCAGTAAAGAAAGGGTAGTTTGCGCGAGTTTTCCGCATGAAAGGCGGAAACTCTGGCATCTTCAGCCGATGACTTTGATGTGGAATGGCATACCGATATGCACGTGATGAGCGTCAGATCGGGGAGAAATATCGCGAAGAGAATTCTCTGCCGTGGCGTAGAGTGTTGTTGGGTAAGGTTTTGAGTGCCTTCCGGCGGACCGATTGGACTCAACTTTTCTCATCTGAAGTTTTCGATTCCTCAACACAGATCCAGGGATTGCCGACGATTTCCGGGTGTCAGGCCAGCTGAACCCCGACATCGTTTCGGCGGCAAAGAACGCGGACAGATATGTCGACAGTCATTCGATCCTGCCCGGGCTGCAAGTCCCTGATTCTGTCGGACACGGATCAGTGTCCGGAATGCGGTCACGTCTTTTATCAGCGACGTGACTCGCTGGTGTCGGCGACGATGGATGTCGACACTCTGAAAACCGCCAGCGTCCATGAAGCGTGTCCACATTGCGGCGAACTGGTTCGTTCGGGTCTGGTCCGGTGTTGGAGCTGCAACGGCTTCATGCGCGCCGATATTGCGGCGCGTTACAAGGACCTCACCTCGAACCCTCAGAGAATCATCTACAGTACGATTCCGCTGGCAGATCGTACCGACTTTCTGCCTGCCCGATCAGATCTTGCAGACGGTTCTCGCCCGGTCGTCTATGACGCAGATGGTTTTAGTTTCGACGAAGAACCGGACAATGGGGAATTACCGGAATTCGATCTCGATGGTCCGCTGGTGGCTCCGTCCCCTTCAAACAAGACTGTGGAATCAGCAAAGTCAAAGTCAGCCCTGCCCGACGGCCCGGACAAACCTCAGTCCACAACTCCCGGCGGAGTAAGACCGTCTCCCGCGAAGTCTGAATCAACGGCTGCGTCAGGCGCCACTGAAGCGGCCGCAAACGCAGATACCGCAGCGTCCGGAAGACCTTCGAAGGCTGGGGAAACCGTTGCCAGTGACGATGACCTGTTCTCAATCGCGATGCAGGAAGAGCGGGAAGTCAAGAAGCGCCGCGTTACCAAGATCGCCGAGCGTCAGAAGAAGCAGATGCTCGTGCCGTGTTCCTGCGGTGCCTGGATTCGAGTCCTCGAAGATCAGGGCGGAAAGACGGTTCGCTGCCGCCAGTGTAAACAGGCGGTCCAGATCCCGGAGATTCGTCGCAGGAGTGAAAAGAAAGATGACAAACCGGCCGTGGCGAGGATGAATATCGCCTGGATCAGCGATGTCTGGTTTCACAGCATTTCACCGACGTCGCTCGTGCTGAAGCCTGGAAGCCTTGCCGATAAACACACCGAAGCGGATCTTGCGTTTACCGACTCCGGTCTGCACGTCGTGACGTTCGGAAGCGCAGACAAGAAAAAGAAAACAGGACTGAGTTTCGGTGCCGCAAAGAAACCGGATATCGCCGCACAGCGTCAGCAGTTTCGCGATCAGGTGGTTGCTGCGGGAGAACTAAAAAGCGCCGCAGGCGCCGAAGTTCGATCGATCAGTGGGGACAGGATTCGCGAAATTCGTCTGGTGCAACCCATTCTGAAGGCTCAGGAATCGATGTTTGCCGGAGTGCCAGTCTTCGGCGAAGGCCGCATCGCCGTCTTCCTGCCGATCGACGCAGAAGAGGGACAACAGCTGTTCTGCTCTTTCGCGCTCAATGCATGGCGGATCATGGCCGAACGTCTGAAAGTGCTGTTCAATTTCGAGTTGCCAGCTGCTGAGAATGGCGTACCTGAATCGGAAAAATCGGAGACGCTCAGTTGCTTCGTCAATCAGTCCAAGGTCGAGGCGGTTAAGAACCTGACCTACTACCAGAAGGACTCAGCGTTTGAACTGGAACTGACTGGTTACCGCTGCAAAGCCTGTTCGGTCGCGATCAGCGAAGAGGGCCGCAAGAAGAACAAGCTCGGCGGCACCAACGGTGCCGGAATCGCCAAGGCCAAGTGCCCGAAGTGCAGCCAGAAAATGGGCGAAGAACGGCTCTACAAGATTAAGAAGTCTCCGGGCTCTCCACAAACGCCAGCCGGCTGAACTGCACGGTCTCCAAGACACGTTCCATGCCCGATCAGTTTCTCAGGGATTTACTGCTCACACCGGGAACGTCCGGCGGTGAGCAAGTCGTTCAGGATGTCATTCGATCCTTCGCCGCAGGGTTCGCAGCCGAAGTGTCAACGGACGTGCACGGCAATGTGCTGGCCACAGTCAATCCCGGCGGGAGTCCGACAATCCTCCTGGATGCACACTGTGACCAGATCGGCCTGATCGTCCGCCACATCGACGCCACGGGATTCATCCGAGTCAACCCGGTTGGCGGCTGGGACATGCAGATTCTGCTGGGTCAGAGAATGGTGGTTCACACTGCGACGGGATCTATTCCCGGAGTCATCGCCCGCAAGCCGATTCACCTGCTGGATCCCGATGAACGCAAGATCGTGCCGAAGCTGAAGGAACTTTGGGTCGACATCGGCTCCCTGTCGGAATTGGAAACTCGATCGCTCGTGCGCATCGGAGACTTCATCACTCCAGAACCGTGTCTGCGCGAACTTCGCAACGGCCGGATTTCCGGCGTGGCAATGGACGACCGCACCGGAATCTGGGTCATTATGAATGCTCTGAAAAAGATTGCACGCGGAAAACCGACTGCGAGGGTTGTGGCCGTGTCGGCTGTGCAGGAGGAGATTGGCCTGCGTGGTGCCACGACCAGTTCCTACAACATCCGGCCGGATGTGGCGATTGCCGTCGACGTGACTCACGCCACAGACTGCCCAGGCATCGATCAGAACGAATTCGGCAGAATAGAGATCGGCAAGGGGCCGGTCATCGTACGCGGAGCCAACGCCAATCCGCGCGTCTTCGATCTGCTCATGGCTCGGGCACAGGAAAAGTCGATCCCCGTTCAGATCAACGCACTGGGTTACCCGGCCAGTAACGACGGAGCCGCGATCCAGATTTCCCGCGGCGGCTGTGCGACGGGACTCGTGACAATTCCCAACCGCTACATGCACAGTCCGGTTGAACTCGTGGCGGAATCCGATCTGGAACACGCCGCCAATCTGATCGCCGCGTTCTGTCTCGCAGTCGAATCGACAACGTCATTTGTGCCATAGCTGACTGAACAGTTTCGGACGGTACTGAGCCACGCCAGACACTTTGGCTGGATGACCTTTCCGTGTCGACGGAACGAGTGACGTCAGATCCTCGTAGTGAGAGGGCCAGGCCGCCGGATCGCGCTGGTGCAGTGAGACCGGTCCCCTTGTCAGCGAAAGCAATTCCAGCGATGCCGCATCAGAGCTGGTCGTCGCCGTGAGCGTCAATCTGTCGCTCGTCGCGACCTGCACCACAAACGGTACCGGACCACTGCCTTCGTCTGCCGGGAAGGCATCAGGCGAATCGTCGCGAATGAACAGCATGTCACCGACGGCAATCGTGTGCTCGAGGGGTTGATCGCGAACGACCTCAACGTGCCTCGCTGCAAGATCGAACGTCACTGGAGTCCAACCGGTTGATTGCCATGCCGGAGTTGCGCTATACGGCCAGCAGACCCCCAGAAACTGCCACAGGAAGAGCAGAAAGCAGCCGGCCTGAACGGCGCGTCGCAGCGGGCTCGAATCGCAGACCGGGCCGAGCCACCGCAGAATCCTGCGTACGCGCCCGCGCTGCTTCGTTTCACGCCTGGAAAACCAGGATGCCGGAAGGACCGCTCGAGCCATTCTTCCCGACAATCCGCCGGATCGGTCGGGATGACCCGGCCCGGATTTCCGCAGATACGGCAGAAACCAGTCGAGGCGCATACGTCAGTTCCCAGGACACCGTATGGAAAACGGATGTGTTACAACCCGTCCGCCATTGCTGTTGCGGTGGCGTTGATGATGGCTTCGGACGTAATCGTGGCTCCGGTCGTGGAATCAACGTCCTTCACAGTCTGCCGCGCGAGTATTTTTGTGGGTGTATCGGTGATCGACGAATAGAACTGCTTCTCACGATGTTCGACAACACGGACATTTTCGATCCGGCCGCTCTTCATGACGACCTCGATTTTCACATCGGCTTCGCAGCCGATACTGCTGGCCGAGTATGTGCCATCCTTCACTTGTTTCGGATCCAGCGAATAGAAGCGAATCACCGCAAGGCTGGATTCGGCACGCGCTTTATCTTTCTTGCGATGTGGCGTGTCCGCATCGGCGGGCTTGATAGAAGCGATTGCCCTGCGATAGTAATCCTCCGCGTCTTTCAGGCGTCCGGCGATACGACAGGCGTCACCGGCATAGAGATAGCAGACCGTGGCCTGTCCGGATTTGCTGAAACGAATTGCCGTGTCGATGGCGTCGTCCGTTTCGCCCATATCTCCGAGCAGTTTGATCGCGCCGTACGGCTTGCTGGACATGGCTTTCAGCGTCGCCAGTGCCATGGGTTTGCTGCCGAGCTGCCGGTAACAATCAGCCAGATGCAACGCGGCCTGAGGTCTGTGGCCTGGTGCGCTGTCGATGCCTGCCTGCTGATACCAGAAGGCCGCTCGCGCGTAATCCTGATGAAGATTGTGATACATCGTACCGAGCGCCAGCATCGTGCGAGCGGCAGCAGCAAAGCTTCCAGGGAAACAGATCGCTAGAGCGTGACGGCTGATGCTACAGTCACGCGACCGGTGATGCGGACGGTGCCGGCGGCGAGGCGGTGGATGGCTTCCGGGTAGGCGAGTTTTTCCTGTTCAAAGACCAGCGCCGCCAGTTCATCAGCGGTGCAATTGTCGGGAACAGTGACAGTCCGCTGCAGTATGATCGGGCCGTGATCGTATTCGTTGTCAGCGAAATGAACGGTGCAGCCGCTGACTTTGACGCCGCGGGCGACTGCGGCCTCATGGACGTGATGGCCGAAGAAGCCGTGGCCGCAGAATGCCGGAATCAGTGAAGGGTGAATGTTGATCACTCGCCAGCGAAAGTCGTCCGGCACCTGCAACAGGCTCAGGAACCCCGCCATCGCCGCGAGGTCCACATGGGATGCTCTCAGTTCTGCAAACACGGCGTTGCTGAATGCGGCCACTCCGGGAAAGTCCTTCGGGCGGATCACCTGACAGTTCAGTCCCGCGGCAAGGGAGCGTTCGACTCCCTTGCAGGTCTTCTGAGTGGCGACAACCAGCGGGACTTCAGCGTTAAGTCGTCCCAAACGGATCTGGTCCAGCAAATTTACCAGAGTTGTACCGCCACCGCTGATGAGTACGCCGACGCGGATCGGTCGATCTGTGACCGGAGCAAACGGAAGAAAGGGTTCTGCGGGGCGTTCAGCCGGGGAAGTCATCCGCGAATGGGCTCATATCCGGGTGTCGCAAACGGTTCGGAAAACAGACTCTGAGAAGTGTGGCGGAAATCCGGGCGTTCGTCTACCAGCAGCATCAGTCGCGTCCGCTCACGACGATCCCGCTGGACACGGCCCCAAACCGTCATTGCTGCCAGCAGTGCTGCAAACCCCAACAGCAGAACCATGGTGTCGCTGAGGGATCTCGAATCGACGGCTCTGGCTGTGGTTACGAGCATGGAACGGCTGGGAATGTGGCCGTCGTTTGCGAGGGTCAGCACCTGATCGGACGTCGGAGTCCACGACACATGCCCGGCCAGCAGCAGCGGCGCCAAGCCGTTTTCTGTTTGGGAACGGTAGGAATACATCTTGAAGAAGCACGCTGTCACGGTGACATCATCAATGATGTCGGCGGACACCGGGAAGTCTTTCGGCAATGACGGCGTCACGATGACAGCGGGATTGTTCTGAGAATCGTCCGTGAACAGCCACAGCTCATGCAGCGGCTGACCATCAAAAAAGGTTGAATCTCCGGCGTGCGTTGTGACTTGCCGCACATGACCTCGCAATGTCACCAGCCGACCATGCCACCGGTCAGGATTCTGAACGACATCGACGTATACCGGATAGGTATCGGGGTGATGCTGATATTCCAGATGTCGCCTGCTGCGCACTTCCAACTGCCTGCTGAGGCGCGTCCGCCGAGTCTCGTAGCCTTCCGTGTTTCCTTCGTCGACGCGGGGAATGGTCCCGTTGCGGACTTCCCTGGCCAGTCCCTCACTTTCGTCATCGCCTGTCTTGTGGATCTCCTGCAGCAGTTCCGTAACCCGGTTTCGCTGTTCTTTGAGAGCAATTCCCGCCTGCACCGCGCTGTTCGTCACTTGCAGCTGACGGAGCGTCTCATAGTACAGCCAGCTTTCATCTTCGCTGACGCGCCGTTTCGACCGAACTTGCTCCCGAATGAATTCGTCGTACGGGCGAGGCGTCAGGACGCGGGCAACTTCGGTGAACAGCAGCGGACGCTGGCCCCAGAGCTTCACAAACCAGCCCTTGATGAGTACCGGCATCAGGACCCGTTTGTCTACGGGCCAGGCAGTCGAGGGTTTGCTTTGAGACACTGCATCGACGTAACTCATCGCATCGATAATGGCAATGGTTTCTGTATTCGTGAGGTTCCTCAGGGATCCTCGCTGCATGCGAAACTGCGAAGGTTCACCGTCCAGCGTTTCTTTCGCCTGCAACTCAAGCGGCGCAAGGGGAGTGAACAGGCCATACATGATGATCGGCCGACCAACAAATTCCGCCGGGTGAACCTGCATGTCGACCAGCATCGAGTACGCCTTCAGCTCCTCCGGGTCAAAAACGCGGTCGGTTGCGGAGAGCACGGTGCTGCTTCCTACCGCAAACGGATCGGCAGGCTCGGTGCTCCTGCGCTGCAGCCGGACCATTCCATTCTGCCACGCCTGACGACGGACGTCTTCGAATCGGTAAAATGCTGTCTCCCAGGCGCTGGTCACGTTGACGGAATCCGGCAGTTGCGACGTCGCCTGAAATTTGCGAGCCAGCACTGCCCTTAACAGCGTGACATACGCATCCGCTTCGGCATCATTGAGATTCAGCTTGCCGTGTTCGAACGGCCACACGCGCCCAGTCTCAATGTCGGCAATGGACAGCGGCTGCTGATTCCAATTGAACGAACCGTCGTCAGTCTGAACAACGTCCGCCGCCGGCAACGCATTCCGCTCTGAATCGCTGGATCGCAGTGGAACAGCCTCGTCGAATGTGGATTCACGAAGCAAAGGAAATCGTTCGTCATCCGGTGCACCGGGTGAAACCGGATCGAGTGGCAGCGCTTCATCCAGACGTGAACCGCCTCCTGCGCCTCCAAGCCGTTTCCTGGCATCGGGGCGCCCGCGATCGCTCGGAGTATCACCGGACCGCGAGGGCAGCTCAAACTCCGGAAACTCATCGTCGCCGCGACTTGGCGAGGACGAACGGTCTTGAGCCGTGACAGGGAATTGAATGGCGAGGCCAAGCACCAGCAATGAACCGACAATGCCGATCCGTCGGTCGATGAGTCGTACGAACAAGTCGATCATGGCGAAGGTCTTCCGTTCCGCTAATTGCCAGTTCTGCGGAGTCTAGGAGCTTTGCGTTGCACAATGCCAGTGCGGAATACGTATCGGTAGGTGATTTCTGTTGCCAACCCCGACGTGGTGATGCATTCCTGGGGATTCCTGCCTGCTCCCAGCGAACGCGCGCGCGTCGGGTTTCTGCTCGGAAAACCCCTTAGAACCTGTCTAACATTAAGACCGCGATTTCGTGAGCCGCAAGGCGCTAGCCGCGGGTGAATGTGTAAAAACACTGGGAAGAACCCGCGGCTAGCGCCTTGCGGCTCGCAATCTCGGAATAGTTCTCTTAAGCAACATTGCGCGAGCGGCATCGAGTACAGCGGCGAGTGCGTCAATATCTTCTGCGGTGTTGTACGCTGCAAGACTGACACGAGTCGTCGCGGACACACCGAGGTGTGTGTGCAGCGGCATTGTGCAGTGGTGACCGTGGCGGGTAAACACGCCCTTCTGGTCCAGGATTGCGGCGAGATCTTCCGGATGAATGCCGTCGATTCGGAAGCTGACAATGCCGCCGCGGTGTTCAATGCTCGGCCCGAAGATCCGGAGTCCGGGGATCTGCTGCAGTCGGTCCAACGTCAGTTTCAGCAAAGACTGTTCGTGCTGATGAATGGCATCCAGGCCGATCTGCTCAACCCACTGGATCGCAGTACCCAGCGCAATTGCCTGTACGATCGGTATCGTCCCGGCTTCAAATTTCGCAGGCACCGCGGCCCAAACGGAATCTTCGATGCGAACTTCAGAAATCATGTGACCACCGAAGATGACCGGGTCCATTTCTTCGAGTCGTGCGGGTTTTCCATAGAGAATTCCGACGCCTGTCGGCCCGTAGACCTTGTGTCCGCTGAAGACAAGAAAGTCAACGTCGTCGGCCACGACGTCTGTGGGTGCATGAGGAACGCTCTGAGCAGCGTCGACGACGACACAGGCTCCGACCTGATGCGCGCGGTGAGTCAGCTCACGAACCGGATTCACGGTGCCGAGCATGTTGGACATCGCTGTCACCGCCACGACTTTCGTCCGCGGAGACAACACGGAATCCAGCTGCTCGAGATCCAGCCGTCCGTCGGTGGTCATCGGGATGAACTTCAGTGTCGCGCCACGCTCTTTGGCAAGCTGCTGCCACGGGACGAAGTTGGCATGGTGCTCCATCAATGTCGTGAGGATCTCGTCGCCGGCCTGCACATGTTTTCGGCCCCAGCCGGACGCAATCATGTTCAGGCCGATGGTTGTTCCGGGTGTGAAGACGATCGACGTCTCTGACGGAGCGTTGAGAAACCCTGCAACGGTCGAGCGCGATCCTTCAAGTTCTTCATCGATCCGCAACCCGAACTGATAGGTGCCTCGATAGGCATTCGCGAAATACTGTTCTTCAACCTCGCGTTCCTTGTCGATCACAATCTGAGGTTTCTGCGCCGACGCACCGGTGTCGAGATAGATCGGCAACCTGCCGCTCAACAGGGGACGGCAGAGGACAGGAAACTGCCTGCGAATTTGCGCCGGATCAAATGTGACGTCCGGGAAGGAACGCTGCTCAATGGTGACTTCTGAAACGACCGGCAACTGCGCTCGGGACGGCGATCCGGCTTCGGCCAGATGCCTCGCAGCCAGTTTCTGAATTCGCTCCACCATGCCTCGCAGGCCATTTCGACGCTGCGGGGTAATGTGCTGGCGGAGGTTCAGTTTCTGAAACACGGAAAGGATGTCGTAGGCGACGATTTCTCGTGCAGACTTACCGTTGTACGCGGCCTGCAGGATAGCAATCAGTCCACGGACGATATTCGAATCACTGTCCGCGGTAATCGTCAGGATCGCATTTTCACCAGCGCCGGTGGACTCAGTGATGAGCCACACCTGGCTTTGACAGCCATGCACGCGGTTGCCTTCGGTGCGCGCATCGTCCGGAAACGCAGGAATATCGTCGCCCTGTTCCAGCAGGTACTGCGACTGATCCTCCGGGTCCAGATCGGCGAATTCTTCGAAGATGTGATCGAGGGTCATGAGCATGGAATTGAGTCAGGCAGTAGTAGGCAGCTTGTCGAGTGTAGTTGGTAGTTGGTAGCAGGCGAACGGGCAGAGGTGATTGTTTGTCAGGGCTTATTTGCCGACTACGCACTACGCACTACAGGATCTCCAGCAACGGTCCAGCCGGTGATCGAATGATTTCTTTGAACACCTGCATGGCAACGTTCTGACAGACTTTTCGCAGAGCATCTCGCGACGGATTGTCTTCCATCAGCATTTGCATGACCTGGCCTCGATCACAATACTCGCGGATGCTCGCGTTGAGCGGAATCTCCCCGAGGAACGGGACCTTCAGTTCCTGAGCGACCTTCTGACATCCGCCACGTCCGAAGATGTCACCGGTCATGTTTTCGATGAACCCCAGAATCGGTACATTCACTTTTTGATACATGTCGACCGCCTTAATCGCATCCAGCAGTGCGACCTGTTGCGGCGTGCAGACGATGACGGCGCCTGCAAGGCCCACCTGCTGAGCGAGTGTCAATGACACGTCACCGGTGCCTGGAGGAAGGTCGACGATCAGATAGTCCAGTTCTCCCCATTGTGTGTCCTTCAGAAACTGAGTCAGCGCTTTGTGCAGCATCGGGCCTCGCCACACGACGGACTGGCCCTGTTCGATGAAGAAACCCATCGACATCAGTTTGACACCGCCTGCGTCGATTGGTTCCATCCGCAGAATACGGTTGCCCTGTTCGTCCTGAACTTCGGATGCTGCCGGACGACCGGTCGCGTTCATCATGTGAGGAATACTGGGGCCATAGACATCGGCGTCCATCAGACCGACCCGGCAGCCGAATGAGTGGAGTCCGCAGGCCAGCGCCGCGGCCACAGTGCTCTTGCCGACTCCGCCTTTACCGCTGCCAACGGCGATAATGTTATGCACGTTCAGCCCGATGCGGCCACCTGCATCTTTGCCGCGCACCAGGGAGTGCATCTCAATCCGCGGCTCCAGTTCCGGAGCGGCAAATCTGATCCGCTGCCGGATCGATTCTTCGAGCTTCTTCGAATCCGGATACGCAGGCGTCGGCAGATCAATGCGGACTCGGGCGTCGTTACCGTTGACGAATGTATCGCGAATCATCCGGAGGTCACCCAGAGACTTCTCTGTGACCGGTTCGATGACGTTGGAAACGAGCGTGCGGAGTTGTTCAGCGGTTGGCATGGAATATGGGAAATTCTTCGGAAACAGACATCGGCGTTCGCGGCAAGTCGCGAGCTCCGAAGCATCCTACGCCCGCATCAATTCGGATCAACTGCCGGAGAACCGCACTTCCCGCGATTCGCGGAAACTGAAAGACAGCACATCAGGAATGGTCTTCCTGCCACCGGGTTTATAGCGAATTGCGTGGTGCTTAACGCCAGCCGAACGCACAAGCGTCCGGCTGTTGCTCGGAACTAGCTGAAGATTTCCGGCCCGCAGCTAGCGCTGTCGGCTGATCTTCCCCAGGCTCCTCAGCACCTCTGCGGCACGTTCCGGTGACGTGGTGACAATGTCAACCCCGCTCAGAAACTCCCAGCCGGCGATGCGCCCGGTTCTTGGCAGCAGGTCGAGCATCCAGCGGAACTCCGGAGGCTGGTCGATGCGCGGATGAGGCAGGATCAAATTGAAGCTGAACGGTTTTCCAATGACAGTTTCCAGCGATGCAACAGTATTCTTCAGCAACATGGCAAGTGCCGCCAGTGATGCATGGGAGGCATCAGCAAACGACTGAGGCATACCATCCACCGGCACGAAACGAACATGCCATGAAGTTCGGGAGGCAAACGGGCAGAGGACGGTGTAGTGTTCAGCGAGGCAGAGAATTCGGTGGCCGTCCCTCCGTTCGGCTTGGATCAGATCGCCAATCAGATCACGCCCAGTCTGATCCCGGTGCCGGGTCACTCTTGAATGTCGTTCCGCATCGAGCGGGGGGAGCTGTTTCGAGGCGATCACCTGCGAATGACAATGAGCCAGAGACGCGCCTGCATTGAGCCCTTCATTGCGAAAAACCGCGACACTGGAATACAGGCCGCCGACGATGATCTGATGCATGCGGGTTCGCCACGCGGCGAGCACTGCGGCGATTTCTGCAACGGACAAATCGACAAGTCGGGAGCGAGAGTCCGGGCATTCGATGACGACGTCATGTTCGCCGATCGCGGGCTCGGACGGGAACAGGCTCGGCTCACATTCAGGTTGTGACAGAACCGTGGCGGAGGGTTCCAGCTTGCGGTCGTTGGAGTGATTTTCGGCAGGGTGGAAGCCTGCTCCGCCGGATGACACGACAGCCGGGAAACGATTTGGGACAACTCGCAACTTCCAGCCGGGTCCATTTCGCATCGACGCAGCGTCACGGACCGCAAATCGTTCTGGAGGCGTCTCAAACTCATTGCCTTCCGCGAAGGGATCTTCCGACGGACTGAGCAACACATCCTGGACAACGGCAAACGGTCGCTCCGATCGCAGCGGAGCAATGATCACTTGCTGACCTGTCAGGACATCTGTTCGAAGTTCAGGAAGCTGGGTGTGCGGCATAAATGATCAGGGCGATGCAACGCCGCGATAATGGTCGGAGCCTGGCGGAAACGGATTTTTGACGATCCGCTCTTATCCGGCAATCACGAATTCCGTCAGACTCGCGCCGCTGCCGACTGCCTCTGCCGCACAGCTTGAGCGAATGCTGACGAGACTCGGCTGAAGGTGAGTTTGTCCTTGCGAGTGACCTCGCACTTTACAACAGTGCAGGCGAGGTAGATCACCGGCCACAGATAAAGTGTCAGCCCCAGAACGATTCCGCAGACAAGGCCAGTGCCGCCCCGGTCATTCCAGACGAAAGAATGAGTGCTCATTCCGACAATCGCTCCGATACCACCAAGGATCACCGGCAGCAGCCAGCCAATGCTGGCGAACAGCACCAGGCGGTTCCAGTGATTCTTGTGGTCATGGCAGATCGGCGTCGTCGCACGGATTTCCTTCGATGTCATAATCGCGATGATGACTCCCGGAATTCCTCCGCAAATGAATCCCAGGATCATGAGTCCCTGAGCCCACTCCGGCTGATGATGGATCTTGATGCTGACGCGGTCCTGTGTTTCGCAGCCGCAGACCATGCAGACATCCGGCAGCAGTCCGGATTCCGCCTCTTGTTGACCCACGATGACAGAGTCCGATCTGTTCCCTGCTGCGCTCCTGGCGAGATTCTGCTGCCCCGAGGCATGGCGAACTGATGCGGCACTGAACAGCAACAGCACGGCAGCAATTCCAATCGGCACGAACCACGTCGGCAACCACGTGATCTTCCGTTGAAATTCAGCAGGGATCACCGACTGTGAATCCTCATCGGTAACAGAAGCCTGCAGCGCGCATGGCTGGTATTCTGCAGGAACGGTGAGAGCATCGGGACCAGCGAATGTGGCCGATTCCAGAGCAACCGCGGGACTCGTGTCGGTCGAGGGACGATCCACGTCAAACCGAATGGTTTGCACTTCGGCGTGAGCGAGCAGCACACTCAGTGTCGCCAGGCTCGACAACCCAAGAATCGCCAGTGTCGCAGGAATCGTAATCCTGAATCGTTCAGGAATGCAGACCAGCAGGACGGCGATCAGGACGAAGCACACGCACAACCCCCAACCCGTGCTCAGATCCATTCCGCGAAAAACATGCGATGTGTCCGATTCAATCATTCTCAGCGGTGTCGGTTCCAGGACGATTGACTGGCAAAACTGATACGCACCAGGTCGCCGAGAATGTTCGTTGTCTGGAATGACCAGAGCGACATGTCCAGCTTTGTTGTTCTGCTCGAACTCCACCTCGATCCATGGCAGAAGCACAGTTGCCATTCCGGCAAAGCACAACAGCAGCATCAGCAGTGACGGCAGTTTCACTTTGTGGTCCGTGGCTTTCTCGGAATCGCCAGTGACCAGTCGCCACGCCGCAAAGACTTCACGGTCAACGATCGTCGAGAGTCCCGGGTGCGGTTCACTCTGAGCGATCCCGGTCCTGCGGACGCCTGATGCTGAAGCACTCGACGCGATCTGCTCTACGCTGGACCGCAGCTCGCGAGCACTCTGAAACCGACGCTCTGGTTCTCGGGCCATCGCCTTCAGGACAATTTCGTCCCAACGAACATCGACACCTGATTTCTGAGATGGCGTTGCAAAATGGCCGGCGGGAATGTCGCCCGTCAGCATCTCGTAGAACACCACGCCCAGAGAGTAGATATCGGCACGATGATCCACATCACGCGAGCCAGCCATTTGTTCGGGAGCCATGTACCGCGGAGTACCCATCACCTGATGAGTTCCGGTCAACGTAAAATCTTCCGTCGCTTTTCCGGCGAGTTTTGCGAGTCCGAAGTCGGCGATCTTTACCCGGCCGCGAGCATCGAGCATGATGTTTTCGGGCTTGATGTCGCGATGGACCACTCCTTCATCATGCGCGAACTGCAGAGCCTCGCAGATTTGCGGTACGATCGTCACCGCAAGCTCGGGTGGCAGCTGTTTCGAGTCCATCAGTTGCCGCAGATTGACGCCGTCGACGTACTCCATGATGAAATAGAACAGCAGACGACCGTTGCTGCCGTTGGCTCCCTGACCAGCCAACAGACCGGTGTCCGTCCGGATTTCTCCAAAGTCATGGACTCCGACAATGTTGGGATGGCTCAGCCGCGCCAGCGTCCTTGCTTCGCGCATAAATCGTTCGGCAAACGCCGGATCGTCGGAAGCTTCCGGGCGGATGATCTTGACTGCGACCAGCCGATCCAGCTTCAGTTGTCGAGCTTTGTACACAGCTCCCATTCCGCCCTGACCGACCAGTTCGAGGATTTCGAGCTGAGGAAAATGGGGCGCAAGGTCACGAGGGTCCGGCGCGATCAGGCGGCTGCCCTGAGGAGTCGTGGCCGCGAACGCTGCACCAGGAGACTTTGCGGCCACGGCGGGCGCATCGGGTCCCAACCCCTGTGCCAGCAGGCAATCCGGACACAGTCCTGCCGGCGCATTCGCCGGAACCGGCTTACGGCATTCAGGACAGGCGATGGAAGTTGTCATTTTGCGTCTCCGGAATGTGGCACTACGCGATGAATTGAGGGACGGAAGGACCATGGCTGCAGCAATAGATTCCGAAATTACCGCCCGCTGTTACAGACAACTCACTGATTTTCTTCGCGAATGGCCAGACGCAGCGAATTCAGCTCGTCATTGATGGTTGCTCCGTCCTCAATGGTGCATGCGACCTCTTGTCGCAATAGTTCTCGATAACGCTCCCGCAGCCGGTGTACAGCGACGCGGAGAGCGGCTTCGGACATGTGCAGAGCGGTCGCGGCGCTCGAGTATCCGCCAGTGCTCGCGGAACTGACCAGAAACGTCCGGCAATGTTCGAACAGCGACACCTTGTTCTTTTCAAGGTACTCCGCACGAAGCTGTTCGACGACTCGGTTCAACAGAGTCATCGCCCATTGCCGCTCAAAGATCCGTTCTGCCGTCTGTCCGTCGGTCAGGCTGGCAGCGTACAAATGTTCACGACTCTCATAATCCAGGGTGATAGGCTTCAAGCCGCCCCCGCGTTTGATGGCGTGGTCTCGGTCGCGTTCCTTCAACAGAAATCGCTGAAAGACGGTCAGCAGGAAAGTCCGGAAGCGACCTCGTTCCGGGTCGGCCGATTCCAGAAACTGCTTTTCAAGGAGTCTCAAAAAGAACTCCTGAGTCAGATCAGACGCATCCTCGGCCGCATATCCCCGCCGGCGCGCATAGGCATAGAGCGGAAACCAGTAGGCGCTGCACAGCGTTTCGAGTGCCTTCGCTGATTCTGCCGTGGTTTGCTGCCCGGCATTCAGCACGAGACTCCATCGAGTTGTCGCAAAATGCGCGGCAGCGGATTGAGTCATGGGAATGTCTGCCAGTGCTCGCAAAGGCATATGGAATTAGAAACTGCCCCGATGCTCGGCACCGGGAATTGCCGTGGCCGACGCATCCGGCGTCGGCGCGGATGCTGGCAGCATCCGCCACGCGGCATCGGTTCGTTAAGAAATATCCTTTGCAACGACCACGATATGTTGCCCCTTCGGCACCGGAGCGACCCAGGCCTGAGCCAGCACGACGCCATCCAGTCCTGCCACACACGGCCAGGGTTCCATGTCGAAACGGTCAAAGTCGTGCAACAGGCCAACGGTCTGGCCTTTCTTCACGGCCGTACCGCATTCGACCAGCGGCTCATAGTGACCGGCAAACGGTGCGGGAATGAAACAGTCCCGGTCGACCATTTCCAGTTTCCGCTGGGTCCCTGCTTTGTGATGTGCGATGGGTTCGATCTTGCCATGCATCAGACCATTGTTGATCAGGGCTGCGAGTACTCCCTGACGACCGTATCGGACACCTTCAGGATTCACAGACCGGCCCCAGCCCAGTTCTGTACCGACGGTGATCTTGCCGAGTCGCTCAGCTTCCGATGGTAACAGGCCTGGAGTCACATTCTGATAAACCATCACCGCCGGAGTTCCGAACCACCGGGCTGTCTGTTCGATCTTTGCCGCCAGTTCCGGATCTTCGAGCGGATGGAAGTTTGCACAGATTGCGAATCGGGCAACATCGCCGCCGGAATGCAGATCCAGCACGATATGGACTCGCGGCCAGATATATTGGCGCACAAACGCTGCGATTCGGTGAGTGATCCCGGCCAGCGCGGGCGTCGTTCCTGCACCTGTGACAAACGCGCGGTTGAGATTCACTCCGTCATCCAGCCGGCTTTCACGAGTCCCCGCCAGAAAGGCGGCCGGGTTGAGCACGGGGATGAGGATGATACGCCCCCGGACGTCGTCCATCCGAATGTCCCGCACGAGATGCTTCAGCGCGACAGGCCCTTCGTACTCGTTGCCGTGATTCGATCCGAACGAAACCAGTCCCTGGCCATCCGCAGCTTCCGGTCCGACGAACACTGTCAGCGGCATCAGATGGTCGCCCCAGATGCTGTCATGCTCCAATGCCACCCAATAGTCCCGACGGCCGGGCGAATCCAGATCCAGACGCTCAGGACGAACGATGACGCGATTCATGATTGACGCTCAGCTGCCGGGAATTGCGATTGAAGAGTGCGGTCATTCTGATCATTCATTCGTGGGAAGCAAAGTCAGGTCTACCACCAGTCTCTCTGCGGACAACAACACAACCTGACAAAAAAAAGGCCCGGCGATTCCAAGAGGAATGGCCAGGCTGAAACGGTGCGGACGAGTAATGACCGCGTCGGCCTACCAAACGTGCGGCGGAATGTTGAAGCCGCCGCCAGACCCGAGAACTGCGGGCTGAGCCGGCACAGGTGCCTCCGGCAGCGGCTGGAGTTCAGGAACGGGCAGGGGATGGCTTTCAGGGAAAGGCATCGGTTGTGGTTCTGCCGATGGAATCGCGTGATCGAAAATGATCTCCGATTCATGAAACTGGACAGCAATGTCCGTCGGACAATCATTGACTGACGTCGGCCATTCGGTGACCTTCATCTTTGGAACTCCCGTGTCGAGACAGCGTGGTCCGTCGAAACCGTGAGATGAACCTGCACGGCAGGCAGAGCAGCCGCCGGCCACTCCGTCACAGGAACCGCAAGTCCCGTGAGCTTCAGATGCTGTCCAGGAATCACAATTGCCGCAGCCGCCGCAATTGACAGCGTGAAGCGGCACACCGATTCCGTGGCAGCCGGCAATGTCGCCGCAGCCGTCGTCGTTGCGTTCGCAGTTGTTGAAGGCTGAACCGGCCGTGTAGGCGCAGCACTGTCCTCCGAAGCCGGACTTGCGATGCCCCGAGAACGAATACGTCTGATCGAGTGAGCCGATCGCGTTGGCGACGTCCTGCAATTCACCGTTCACGGACTTCTGCAGGCAGGTCAGACCGGTGATCATCCCGATCACCAGCAATGAGCCAATGATCACAATTTCAGTGGACAGGATCACTCCGTTCTCATCCTGCCGAAGAGCCTTCAGCAGATTCAGCATTGATATTCTCCAGACAATACGATCAGAGGGATAGAGATCCGCAGCGACATGCCGTGGTATTCATTGGCAGACGATCCCGGGTCTGCCGGCCGGCTTCAGGTTGGTGATTTATGTGCAGACGGGTGCGATCAGCGGACTCGAAGGTCCGCGTTCGGCGACCAAGGTCAGTGAAGAGCTGTGCGATGTTCATGGCCGGGCGAAGTCACCCGATGCGAGAGAGGGGTTTTGAAACCCCTTCTCGCTTCGGACGGACTCAACGACTGAACTCCGTCAGTCGAGGGCGGTTTCTCAGGCCGCTGTCTCCCTCTCTCTCGCCGTGAACCAAGCGGGCCGCATTTCGATTGCGCTGAATGTCTCTCTCGGGACAGCACCGGATGGCTCTCTGAAAGTGGCAGCCGGCCCTGTGCTCTCATTCCTCACAACTGATGCGACCGTTGACGTCACAACATCAGGAGGAAAATGCACAACCCGTACCAACAGCAAAATCCAAACGGCCGGAAAAACCGGAGTCAGACTTAACCTGTGTATTTGTAACGTGTTGTGTCACCCGATGCGTGGCAGCCATCCAAAGTGTGGTCCGGCTGTGCGTAAAGCAACGCTTGCGCCCGTGACAGCGATTTTGACAATCGTAATGAACATCCGGCGTTTGAGCTCTACTGTTGGCCCGCCGCTCCGTCGGCGGGGCTCGCGCGGTT
>Ga0163144_10008555_pt1 | contig 22134 bp, 25 predicted proteins | sample OliLak19BULKMAT1_FD_123175 | JGI IMG/M metagenome (GOLD analysis project Ga0163144, IMG submission 123175) | Freshwater microbial mat bacterial communities from Lake Vanda, McMurdo Dry Valleys, Antarctica - Oligotrophic Lake LV.19.BULKMAT1 | ecosystem: Environmental > Aquatic > Freshwater >... | reverse complement strand
CTAGACCCGCTACCTGAGACTTAAGGTTTTGCAGGCTGGAGTTGGTGCTGGAACGGTTGATAAAAAACCAACTACCACCAATGACGAATGACAACAGAACCACGGCTACTAATAGGGCAACCGCGCCAAAGCCCGCCTGCCCCATGGAATGCTGGAGCCTATTCCGCGGGGCTTGCCTAGCGGCTACTCCCGCGCGACGCCTACGAGAGAGAGAGAGAGAGGACTCCCCTGTTTCTCATGTTTTATGCCTGTTTTTCTCATTTATATAATTAATCCCTCGACTTGGCATTATTATCGCTTATGCTCAATTATTAAGCAACAACGAACTAATTTTGTAAGTTTCCTGTGATTCTTCGTGTTAAGTTTTTTCTGGTTCTAGGGCATATCTCGCCCATATAGCTAGCAAGCAGGGTTTGCTTTGTATTTATTTAGACTTGCAAACTCTGTTCTAGCATATATTCTCCTTGGTCAGTCGAATATCGGTTCGAATCCTTACAACAAAAATGGTTCGGCAACCTCACCAAGAATGGTGAGCCTGTCGAACCATGGTCGGGGTGAAAGGATTCGAACCTTCGACCTGACGGTCCCAAACCGCCCGCGCTAGCCAACTGCGCCACACCCCGACGTCAACGTGTGATGGTAATCTTGCCCAAACACCAGACTACAGTCTCTGTAACAGAGGTGATTATATACCACCCCTGTTAGTTTAACAACTATTTGGCTAACCAAATATGTTTGCATGAACTGGCTGGCTCACTACTTAGCAAATTCTATGGCGCGAGTTTCGCGGATGACATTTACTTTGATTGTGCCCGGGTACTGCATGGTACTCTCTATTTTGGTAGCAATGTCGCGAGCCAATTTGATGGCACCTAAATCATCTATATCAACTGGCTTAACAAATACCCGGATCTCACGGCCGGCACTGATGGCATAGGCTTTTTCGATGCCGCCAAAACCAAGTGCGGTGTTCTCGAGGTCTCGCATACGCTCGGCAAAGTTTTCGGCACTGATATTACGCGCACCTGGTCGCGAGGCGCTGATGGCGTCAACTACGCGGACAATCAAGGCCTCAACCGTGGTGGCTTCGACATCATCGTGATGAGCTTCGGCAGCGTGGGCAACCTCCTCGGGCACGCCGTACTTGCGAGCCATTTCACCGCTAATATGGTGGTGCTTGCCTTCCATCTTATGGGTCAGGGCTTTGCCAAGATCATGAATCAGAGCCGCATATTTTGCAGTTTTGACATTAGCGCCTAACTGCTCAGCCAGAATACCGGCAATGTGTGCCATCTCAGTAGAGTGCTTAAGCACGTTTTGGCCGTAACTAGTACGAAACTTTAGCTCGCCTAGGTACTGCAGAATCTCTTTGGGTATGCCAACCACGCCAACTTCGCGGGCGGCGTCTTCGGCTGTACGCACCACCTCTTTTTGAACTTGAGCTTGAGCCTTTTCAACGACTTCTTCGATGCGGCCAGGATGAATACGGCCGTCTTTCATTAGCATTTCCATAGTTACGCGGGCAACCTCACGGCGAACCGGGTCAAACGAACTTAAAACCACCATGCCCGGTGTGTCGTCGACCATAATGTCGACACCGGTGGCTTTTTGTAAAGCTTGGATGTTACGACCTTCTTTGCCGATAATGCGACCTTTCATTTCTTCGTCTACCAGCTTTAGCGACGTGACTGTTCGTTCGGCTGTGACTTCGCTAGACATACGTTCCATAGCACCAACCAAGATAGCGCCGGCTTTTTCTTCAGCGTTTTCTTTAGCCTCGTTTTGCAGCTTGATGATCAAACCCTCTAGGTCATGCTTGATGTCGCGCTCGGTCATTTTCATAAGCTTGTCGGCTGCATCAACCTTGGTAAGCTTAGCGATTTTTTCAAGCTTCTCTTGCTGGCGGCCGCGAATGTCGCGGATCTCCTGCTTTAAGCCTTCAACTTCGTCCTCGGAAGTCCGCAGTTTTCCGCTGCGTTTGTCTAGATCCTCGAGCTTTTTATCTAGGGTTTCTTCGCGGTCGAGCAAACGCTTATCGATATCTTTTAATTCATTTCGCCTTTTTTGTTCTTCGCGGCGGGCCTCGTCAGCCAGCTCGGCGGCGGCCTCTTTGGCCTCGACGATAAGCTTGCTAGATTCGCGTTTGGCTTTGTCGAGTTCTTTTTTGGCTTGCTCTTCGGCTGAGCCAATTTTACGCTTGCCCATAACCGTACTAGCACCATAACCAGCACCGGCAGCAACTAACGCTGCTACTAAAATTTCTGGACCCATCAGTGATCCCTTTCTAAAATAAACCGCTGGCTTTTAAACCGTCACTATCACTTCTTTAGGCTTTGTAAAGCTGTGCGGAGAATCAAAAATTAATTGTAGTTTTTCTAAAGGCCTCTTCCTAAAACTCCAAAGATGACCTGCAACAATAATACAACTCAGGCGAAGGCCACTGCAATCACTTTTTTGGTTTGGTGGTAAAAACTGGTGCGCCGTAATTGGGTTCGACCGCTATAAAACCAAGAAGATCTTTGAACTTTTTAACCCCAAGCCGTAGCCAGTCCTCGCCCGAGGTTGCAACCACTGGCACGTTTAGCCCGCCGCCCAGCGCGTTAGCAACAGAAACGCCAATCCGAAGCCCAGTGAACGAGCCTGGGCCGGCAAACACAACCACGGCTTCTATGCTTGACCATTCGGTCTCTTGGCTATTTAGCAAACCCTCGATTTTTTTATGAATTGTCTCGGCTAGCTGGCGGTGAGCTGTCCAGGACTCGCAAGCCAACTGCTTGCCGGTTTTATCAAACAAACCAATCTCGGCTTCGGGATTATCGGAGCGAAGGCTCAGAATCATTTTTGCAAACCCTCCAGCAAATATTCTAGTTTTTCGGGCATGGTTATGCTGATTTTTCTTTCGTTCTCGCCGCTTTTGGTTCGCACAATAACAACTTTAACCCGCTGCTTTGGCAGCACGTGTTCAACCGAACCGGCCCATTCAATTACTGCCACTGAAGACCCATCTGCAACATTTTCGCGGAGTGCATCGGCCACTTGGCCGGGTTCACTTAAACGGTAAAAATCAAAGTGTTCAATACCAAAATTCGGGGCATTGTAGTGCTTGTGCAGCATGAAGGTTGGGCTGGCTACAACATCGCTACTGCCAGCTCCGCGCACCAAACCACGCGTGAAGGTAGTTTTGCCACCACCCAAGTCGCTGCAAAGCTCAATAACTTCGCCGCCCTTCAGCTTACGTCCGAGCCGCCCTGCGAGCGCTTCGGTAGCGTCGGAGCTGTTGCAGACGGTTTTGAAAGTCAAATCGGTACTCATACAACCCATAGCCTACAGCGGAAAGTCCCACGCCGGCAAGAATTGCCGGATGAACCGGCGTAACTACATCGTCGAGCAGCGGGTCCTCATAAATAGCTCGTTCGGTTGTGGCAGCTTTGGTAGCCTTAGTGGCTTTGGTAGTTTTGACGGCGCCAGCCTTTTTTTTGGCAGTAGCTTTGGCGGTTTTGACAGCTTTCGTGGTCTTAGCGGCCAGTGTCGGTGGAGTTATAATTGCTAAAACATTGGGTAGCCCTGGTGTAGGGGTAGCTGTCCACTGCCAAACACCGGCTATGAACGACCAGCTTAGACCATCTTCAGCCTCACCATAGGTATCGGCCTCGGCCACCACCACGCCGGCCGCATCGAGCAGGCGAGCATCACCGCCGCCGTTAGCCAGCGTTAAATTAGTATTTCTGGAATAGACCATTAAATAACCCTGAGCCGGTATGACTTCGCCCTGGAACGTTACAGAATATGAAAACGCTGAGCCGGTCTGTAATTTAAACCCTGCGAGAGCAAATGGCTCGCTGTTAGGGTTAAACAGCTCGACGTATTCGTCCTCGGCATCAGTTGCCGGAGCGGCTGGGTTCGGCATGAGCTCGGTCAGAATTGGGCTGTCTAGCACAACTGCAGCGGCCTCAGGCTCAGGTTCGGGATCAGGCTCTGGTTCAAGCTCTGGTTCAGGTTCCGGTTTAGGTTCCGGAACCGGCGTTTCTTCGGGTGTATCTTCGGACTCAGGCTCGGGTTCTGGCTCAGGTTCGGGATCAACTGGAGCGCTGGCTTCGGGGAACGGTTCATCTGAAACAATAAAATCAGTGTAGTTATTGTTTGTGTCGATATAGAAGCCGTTTTCATCAAGCCGCCTTTTTAAACTTTGATCGGCTGGGGGCGCTTTAGAAGCGGCACCTTCTGGATGAGCCGCCGTTCCCCAGCCCAAAAGATCGTGGACTATTAGATCGTTGGCATCAGTAGTAGCACTATTTGGAGAGACCAATCGGGCATGCCCGCCGACCTTCGTAAATCGCCCACTGCTGTAAGTATGGTTTGCAACTTCTGGCAAAAACAAAACGTTGGCAATTAACAGGTGATCGTCAGCCTGTAAAAGACCGCCGAGTTCGGGTATAAGGCTGACGTTTGTCCAGTTTGGCGGCACATCCAAAGTTCCGGCAGCAGAGATTTGTAACCTCCAGCCGGTCAGGTCAATTGGCTCATCGGTATTGTTATACAGCTCGACGAATTCAGCGGTTGTTGTTTCGGCGCCAGCGTTCACACCAGTAGTTTGTAGCTCGGTAATCAAAACATCGCCGGCTGTCATAACTTCGTCAAGCGCCGAGCCCCTCAAAGGCACGACCAGTAGCAACAGACAGAGTAATATTGCTAGCTTGCGGGCAGTCATATAGTAAGATTTTACTTATGCTTTATGAAAGAGCAATGTTTTTAATAGGTTTTACACAACGAGCAACCTAAAAAACCTTATATACTGTAGTGGTTATGCTTCAGCTTTCATCAAAACTATTTAACGTACCAATTATGAGCCTGCGCAGTGGCGGGCCGGTTGGTACTGCCTTGTCACCGATTATTAACCCCAACAACCTAAAGATTGAGGGTTGGTACGCGCTCGATCGCTTCTCCGGAAAAAAATTAGTTTTACCGGTTAGTGAAGTCCGCGAACTAACTCGACGCGGCTTAGCGGTGAATGATCACGATGCCATGACCGAGCCCGCCGAAATGATTCGCCTAGAAAAGGTGATAAGTATTAACTACCAGCTAATCGGAAAACTGATCATAACCGAGAAACATAGAAAAATAGGTAAGATAACCGACTTTGCTTTTGATCCAGACAGTATGTATATCCAAAGCCTTTACGCGCGCGGCCGCGGCCTAAAATCAATAGCCAGCGACGACCTGGTTATTGGCCGTGGCCAAATTGTTCAGATCACCGACAAGGCAATTGTTGTCCGTGACACCGACGTTAGCGTCAGCTTTTCAGCCAAGGTTGCCGAGCGGGCTACTGGTCCTCGTCCAGCGCCGATTTGATATCAGAATAGTTAAAGCCCTTGCTTATTAAATAGCGAATTAGTTTGTCTTTGTCTTGGTACCTGGGCCGCATACTTAACTTGTTAAGTATTGCTTTTAAGGCCTTCTGATTGGTCGATACGTTCATGACTTCCCCGCCCTCTACCGTAATCTTTTGAACCACTGCCTGCTCAATACCTTTTGCTCGCAGTTCGCTTATGATGGCTCGGTTACTTTTGTGTTTTGCCTGCCGCTGCTGAATAAACCATTTAGCAAAATTTTCGTCGTTTAAGTACCCCCGCTTAGTAAAATCTGCCTCAAGCCCTTCGAGCTGATCTGGATCAACTTTCTTTTGCCTTAAATAATCTCGAAACTCCTTAGTACTGTGCGGTCTAATCAATAGCCAATTGAGCACCCTGAGGTGCAGCTTGCCGTCGACCGACAGTTTTTGCAGAGCCTTCAAACGGGATTCGTCAATGTCAATATCTTTTTTTAGCCGCTCAGCAAGTAGCTCATCGAGCGACAGTGAGAAACTGTATTTGCTATCAACAAATACGCTCACCCGCTCTGGATTTTTGATCTGCTGTTTAATGGCAGTGATTTTCATAGTGGCACGGGCGCCTGCCCATGGGCTCTTAAGCTTCCTCGAACGCAGCCTTGCGGACTTTTTTGTCGATTTCGGCTAGTATCTTGGGGTTGTCTTTTAGATACTGTTTGGCGGCTTCGCGGCCCTGAGCTATTTTTTCGCCGGCGTATTCAAACCAAGCTCCGCTCTTTATGACAATCTCACGCTCAGTGGCGAGGTCAAGCACGTCACCTTCGGTGCTAATACCTTGGTTGTACATAATATCGAACTCGGCTTGGCGAAACGGTGGCGCAACTTTGTTCTTGACAACCTTAACGCGCGTTCGGTTACCGATAACTTCGTCGCCGCTTTTGATCTGCGAAGTTCGGCGTATATCCATTCGCACACTTGCGTAAAACTTCAGGGCATTTCCACCAGTAGTTGTCTCGGGGTTGCCAAACATAACACCAATTTTCATACGCAACTGATTAATAAAGATGACGGTGCATTTGGTTTTGCTAATAATAGCCGTCAGTTTTCGCAAGGCTTGGCTCATTAAACGAGCCTGCAAGCCCATGTGAGCGTCGCCCATATCGCCTTCGATTTCGGCCTGCGGTACTAGGGCTGCGACCGAGTCGATCACCACCACGTCGACGGCGTTACTGCGCACCAGAGTCTCGACGATCTCGAGAGCCTGTTCACCGCTATCGGGTTGGCTTACTAGCAGATCATCGATATTTACGCCAAGTTTTTTAGCATAAGACGGGTCAAGCGCGTGTTCGGCATCAATAAATGCGGCTACCCCGCCCTGCTTCTGAAATTCGGCGACCACATGTAGCGTCAGCGTAGTCTTGCCCGAACTCTCCGGACCGTAGATCTCAATAACGCGGCCCTTTGGTATGCCGCCGCCAAGAGCTAGGTCAAGGCTGAGTGAGCCGGTGCTTACCGTTTCTATGTTGGCGTGTTGCTTGCCGTCTAACTTCATAATTGAGCCCTTGCCAAAAGCTTTCTCAATCTGATCAATTGCCAGCCCCAGCGCCCTTACTTTGCCTTCACCACCACCGGATACAGTTTTGTCTGCCACTTCGATACCCTCCAAATCTTTTCTTCTGTAGTTAGTATACTCGACTTATGTAAGACCCCGCTAGGTTCAGATTCAATCAGCAGTGATGCAGAAGTTCTTTTCTCTGGTGGAAGATTATCTGTAGATACACTGAGATCAGAAAAAGTACTTATGCGCTCTGGTGAGAATCTGAGGCAGCCGAGATTCTTATGTAAGTCGAGTAAACACCGAAGCCGTGGTGAGCCGACTCAAAAAATGCTATTGTTTAGAGTATGAAACGCTTATGTATGCGTGGTTTTACTTTTATTGAAATTATGATTGTTCTGCTTATTATGGGCCTACTGATTGTCGGTTATACCTACATGAGCAGCAGTCGTAAAGACCGAGCTTACGCACTTAGGGCTCAGGGCGAGCTAATTACTATGGCCAATGCCATCAAACTCTACGTCCAAGAAAACAATGTCTACCCTGCCGATGTTAATCGCGGCCTACCGCCTGGAATCGAAAAGTTTCTGGGCTCAGGCGAGATAAACTCATCGTGGCCCAACGCGCCCTGGCCTGGCAGTGTGTACGATTATGAAAACTGGGACAGCGGCGACACCATACAAGTCAGTATTCGTTTTTGTGTGGCCGGCGACAACGCCACCTGTAAAGCCAGCGCAAAAAAGTTTCTTAAGGGACTTGTCGCCGACAGCGTTCTAAACGCGTGGGACGCCAAGAGCTCAGTTTACTACTGTATTAAAGAGGGAGCCTGTAGGTCACATTCTGATAATCCGGTAACTCACCCGGGATTTCAAATTGATGCCAACACGGCTATTTAAATAAAATCATGCGTATACCCGATTCAACTGTTAAACAGCTGCTCACCAAAGCCGGAAAACTAAAGCCCGAGGAGCTTAAGCTGCTCGAAGACCAAGCTAACTCCGAGAAGCTACCGCTGCAAGATTTGGCAATCAAGAACAAGGTTATATCCGACACTGACCTAACAAAGGCCTACTCTGAGACTATCGGCGTACCGTTTACCGAAATCAACATCAAAGAGCTGAACAAAGATATCCTGCAGCAGATTCCCGAAAACATCGCCAGGCTTTACAGCATGACTATTTTTGCTGGGGCGGTTGATAAGCCCGACGAAATTCGCCAAATAATCATGGAGGATCCTGACGACTTACAGGCAATTGATATTTTGCATAAGCTGTTCGGTAAAAACATTAAACTTTTTATCGGCACTCACGTAAATATTGCCTCAGCGCTTGACCAATACCGCGGCAATATCGGCGGTGAAATTTCCAAAGTCATTGCCGAAGATGGTGGAGAAAATGCTGAATCGGATGATGAAGCAGGAGCAGAATTAAAAGCCGAAGACGTCGCCGAGGATTCGCCAATTGCGCAAACCGTTAACCTGATAATCGAGTACGCTATTAAATCGGGCGCCAGCGACATTCATATTGAACCGCGCGACAAGCACGTCCAGGTTCGTTACCGGGTAGACGGCGTTTTGAAAGAGGCAAACAAGCTGCCCAAACGAACCCTGAACGCCCTGGTGTCACGCGTAAAGATTTTATCTAATTTAAAGATAGACGAACGCCGGGCGCCGCAAGATGGCCGCTTTAAGATCAACATGAACGGCCGGGTGTTTGCTTTCAGGGTGTCCACTTTGCCAATTGCTGAGGGCGAAAAAGTCGTTATGCGCGTTCTCGACGAATCCAGCGAGCCGCTCTCACTCGAAGCTTTGGGCTTTTGGGGCAAGGCTCTGGCCGACATCAAAGATGCCACCAGCCAGCCACACGGCATGATTTTGGTAACCGGCCCAACTGGTTCGGGCAAGTCAACTACCCTTCACAGCGTTTTACACATTCTAAACAAGCCCGACGTTAACATCTCAACCATTGAAGACCCGGTTGAGTACAAGCTTGAGGGCGTCAACCAGACACAGGTTAACCCAATAGCTGGCATGACATTTGCCGCCGGCCTGAGATCTCTCCTCCGCCAAGACCCTAACATCATTATGGTCGGTGAAATCCGTGACAGCGAAACGGCAGGCTTAGGCGTACAGGCCGCCCTAACCGGACATCTGGTTTTCAGCACACTTCACACCAATAATGCCGCCACTTGCCTGCCCCGTTTGTTGGACATGGGCATCGAACCATTCTTGATTGCTAGCGTGGTGCGCGTTGTGGTTGGCCAGCGGCTAGTCCGGCGCCTAGTGCCCGAAGACACCGAGAGCTACGAACCAAACGAAACCGAGAAAAAAGAGCTCGAAAGAGTTTTTGGCATAAAAACCAAAGAGGACTGGGATCGTATCTTTGCAATGATGCAGTCCGCTCAAGAGACTTTTGGAAAACCTAAAACCAGCAAGCTTGTACTGTACCGACCAAAAGCCGATCTTAAGGAACGCACCGGCTACAAAGGCCGAATGGGAATCTATGAGGTTCTAAAGAACAGCACCGAGGTCCAGAAAATGATTGTCGCCAATGGCACTAGCGAGCAAATCCAGTTGCAAGCAGTGAGCGAAGGCATGTTGACGATGCAGCTGGACGGCCTTATAAAATCAATGCTCGGCATGACCAGCATCGAAGAAATCCTGCGCGTAACCCGAGAATAATTATGGCTGAGTTTACCTACACCGCAACAACCAAAGAGGGCAAATCAAGTAGCAGCAAAATGACTGCGCCCAATGAAGCAGCCGTTAGGGCCAGCTTAGCCAGGCAGGGCTTAACTCCAATTGCCATAAAAAAATCCGGTGGCGGATCGGGGCCGCTGGCTTTTTTGGCCTTCGGTAAGCGAATTAAGCTCAAAGATTTAGTGGTGTTCACCCGTCAACTGGCAACCATGATTAATGCTGGCGTCCCGCTAGTACGATCACTCGCCACTATGCAAGAACAAACCGAAAATCCGGTTTTTAAGAAGCATATAGCTGATATAGGTAAAGACGTCGAAGGTGGTACTTCGTTTGCTGATGCTCTCGAAAAGCACAACAGTGTTTTTTCACCCATCTACATAAACATGGTACGTGCTGGCGAAGCTGGCGGTATCTTGGATGAGATCTTAAAAAAACTAGCCGTCCAGCAAGAAAAAGACGCCCGTATTCGCGGCAAATTTAAAAGTGCCATGACCTACCCGATAGTACTTTTAACCATAACTTTTGGCGTATTTATAGCTTTAATGACCATTGTTGTTCCGAAAATCGGCAAGATTATTCAAGACCTAACAAATGGCAGCGAATTACCGACAACGACAAAGATATTAGTTGGTATCAGCGGCTTTATAATTAATTTTTGGTATATCCACGTGATAGTAATATTTGGCGGCGGTTTCTTACTTTTGCGCTACTTAAAAACCCCAAAAGGCCGGCGCCGGCGCGATATAATCATGCTTAAAACTCCAGCTATAAAAATAGTTGTCACCAAAATGGCGATTGCTAGATTCTCGCGAATCTTTGCTTCTTTGATGACGGCCGGCGTCACCGTACTTGATTCAATCGAGATCACAGCCAAAGCTATCGGTAACGCCGTAATCGAGGACGAGCTGATGGCCGCCGCCAAAGATGTGGCCAACGGCCAGCCTTTTTCGGTTCCGCTTAGTAAGAGCAGAGTTTTCCCGCCTATAGTCAGCCAGATGTTAGCCATAGGTGAAGAAACTGGCGAAACCAGCACCGTACTGTTAAAAGTCGCCGATTTCTACGAAGAGGAGGTTGACGCCGCCGTAGACGGTCTAAGCTCTATTCTTGAGCCAATGCTTATTCTTGTCATGGGCGCCATGGTTGGTCTAATCGCCGCCGCAGTAATCGGGCCAATAAGCAACCTGTCTAATCAGATATAGTTATAGTTTTTATTAGGGGCTTGACACTTAAGAATGCTTGCGAGATACTCTTAACCATAAGCCTTATCAAAAGCATGGCTTACCAAAAAATAATTTAAGGAGGTGGGCACTCATGCTCAAAACACTACGTAAAGCACAAGCTGGTTTTACGATCATCGAACTACTAATCGTGATCGCAATTATTGGTATCTTGGCAGGACTTGTCCTGAACAATTTCCAAGGAGCTCAAGCTAAGGCGCGCGACACGCAAAGACGGACAGATGTAAATAACGTTCACGCTAAACTAGAAGAGTTCTACAACGATCAGGGCGGATATCCTAACGAGGACTTGTCGATAACTCTTTTGGCAGGCATCGATGCTGAAGCGCTTAACGATGTTGACGGTACGGCTATTGTAGCGACCTACACAACTTCTACGACAGCACCAACGCTGTCACCAGCTAACACTAACGAATACGCTTACGGCGGTTATGGCTGTACATCAGCTACATCAACTGTTGGCGATTTCTGTACAAAGTACGTGCTTAAGACCTTCCTAGAGAAGGATACAGCCGGCTTCACCAAGAACAGCTTGAACTAAACAAACTGATTTTTCCAAGACACACCCCGGCTGCACAGGCTGGGGTGTTTTGGTGTAAGCAAGAACTAGCCCTGGTGATTTCTGCTGTACAATAAAGGTTATGTTTAATACTGGTGGGTTAGACCCAAATACGCAAAGAGGCTTCACGGTAGCTGAGCTACTTTTCACACTATTTATAGTGTTGATAACGTTTACAACGTTTTTATCAATCACTGGCTCAGTAAACCAAACCAGTGCAAAGACCGAGGACTATTTAGCGGCTAATAGTGTGGCTTTTGCCAAGATCCAAGAATACGAAACCAAAAGTTTCAACGCCATAACCGTCGGTGATCCGTCAGACAGTTTTGAAGTTGAAGACTTTTCAAGCTCAATCAACGCTCAGGTTAATAACGAACTCATAAACCCCCGCGGCAAAGTCTTTGTTAGCCCGGAGTCAAGTTCCCTCCGAAAGATAAGAGTTGAAGTTATCTTTAGTGACCGTGGCCGTGACAGAAAAATTGAATTCGCTACTTTTGTGCAAGTTGGAGGGGTTGGCCGATGATAGCCAAACGCACCAGAAACAACCAGCGTGGTTTCACGATTGTTGAGCTGCTAGTTGTTCTGCCTATCTACGTACTGGTAGTTATGGTCATGTTTAGCAGCCTGCTGTCGCGCTACGGCGAACTTTTGCAACAAGCCGCGGCCGTCAGCCTTAGACTTGAGGCCGAAACCTTGCTGCTGACACTAGAGGACGAGCTGATCTTTGCCACCGATTTCGGCGAAATTAAATCGACCGATTTAAGCGACTCTTATGCCCCGAGCGGCGGTTGGAGTTACAACACCAACCCAGACACGTTGATAATCTATGAGACAGCCCTAACGGCTGATAGGCGCGACCCCGACAGAGAATTTGTCTACAAGAACACCTACGGATGTAACAGCAGCAACAATTCAATAGCCATCAACAATATCATATATTTTGCCAAGCAAAACACCGCCAACTCATACAAAACTCTCTTTAAAAGAACGCTGGTGCCGACTTATAGCACCTGTAATACAAACTATAAGATACGAAGCTGCCCCGAGGGCGTTACGGTGGCCAACTGCCCGTTAGACGGTATAGCTTCGCGCAACTTGGTTGATTTTAACATCGATTATTTTGATGATGATAATGTCCAGATCATTGACGAAACAGGCAGTCCTGACCTTTCCAATGCCCGAAAAATCAAAGTAACCGTGATTCTTGGTGACATCGCTAACGGTGAAGATATATCGGTGACGGCTTCGGTAACCATGAAAAGGCTTAACTAATGTCTGCGCACAAAACTTCGCCAACAGAACAATCCGAAGCCGGCTTTATGCTGCCTTCGCTACTGGTTTTAATGGCACTGCTTGCGATTATTGGAACAGCGATGATTCAGACAACGCTCCGCTCTTTAACAGCTTCTGTGCGCCACTCCTATACCCAGATGGCACACGTTGCCAGTAAAGCTGGAATCGATTACGCCGAAGAAGCCTACGAGCTCTCGCCGAGCTACAGCGGTACAAATGAATTCGAACTAATTAGTAACGAAAACTATAAAATCACTATCGAAATCGACGTCTTGTACGATCAAGGAGCTAGCGCCAAACGCATACAGTCGTTCGGGCGTGTCTACATACCAGAAAGTTCAACTACGGCTTCATACGTCAGAGATATCAAAGCCAGTATTATCCGTAACGGCGAGCTGGCCGGTAACCCCGGCGACTACTATCCTATCGTTTGGCTAGACGCCGGTCACGACAATACTCTTTATGAGGGGCCCACCAGTAATTCTCAGACTGTAAATGCGCTTTACGGGGCCAGTAACGCTGACAATGTCGAAGAATTCGGCAGCGACGCCAGTAACAACAGCAACCGCGGTAATCTAGGGTTTACTACTAACGTCATAGAGATGCCCTGCGTCAGCAACAATCCCCCTTGCGGCGGCAGCTTCGGCACTCAAAAGGTCGGCTTACGCTTTAGGAGCTTATCTGTCCCTAAGAACGCCACAATTACCGATGCCTACATACAATTTACCCAGCAAAGTTCTCAAAGTGCTGGTACCGTAAACTTCAATGTTCGTGGCATTGCTCAAGATAACCCAGCCAGCTGGAGTGGCAACTACGATGTTACTAACCGCCTCAAAACTACTGCCAGCACAGCTTGGTCGCCACCCAACTGGAATACCAGCGGTGGTGCAGGAGCCACCGAGCGCGTCAGCGTAACGTCAATTATCCAAGAGTTGGTGAACAGAAGCGGCTGGAACCCCACTCAAGCTATGGCTTTTGTTGTGGAGTGGGTCAGTGGTTCTGGCGTCAGAAAAGCTCATAAAGGCAATGGCAGCAACCCCAAACCACAGCTTTACATACAGTGGACAAGCGCTGGCGGACAAGAAGCAACCGACAACGGTGACACCATAGACCGCTGGGAAGATATTAGCGGCAGCGGCAATCATGCCGTCTTTACTTATGGCACGCGGCCAACTCTGCAGACCTCTCAGATAAATAGCTTACCGGGGGTACGCTTCTCAGCCAACGGGGTGCTTAAGAGTACGCTAGCCGCAGCCAAAACCGGTCAAGGCGTCACAGTAATGGCGGTAATGAAGCCTAGGTCTACCTCGTCAACAGACGCCCGTTTTGTATCGCTCATGAACAGCGCCCAGGCCGAAGACTTCGATAATCTAAGCGGCATAGCCATACTAAAACGCAGCAGCAGCAGCAGCACAGTCCAGCAAACCTATAATAACGTCAACGCCGAGTCAATTAGCAGCGCCATAGATGGCAACTGGGCCATGTACACCTCTAGAATGGGAGCCACAAGAACAGAACGCCTGCTAAAAAACAGCACACCGGACAATTATTCAGAACTATCAAATAATATGAATTACACAATCGACCAAGTGTTTGTTGGCGGTAGGCGCAGTGGCAGTGTTGGCGCTAATTATGCTGATATGGACATAGCCGAGCTAGTGGTTTACGACAAAGAGCTCAGCTGTAGCCAGCTGCAACTTGTCGAGTACTATTTCAGTAGTAAGTACAATATAACGATATCTTTCAAGGACCCTTGCCCGTAAAAAATATTTGTAAATAAATAGCGATTAACAGAGATGTGCTACAATGACAACAGCAATAACCATAAGCAGGTCAAAAATAAACCTCGGTGGGCAACACAAGACTATTTTATAAAGATAAGCCAATTTTTGGCTTCGACATTGGCCGAAGCACTATTAAGCTTATGCAAATCAACCAGACCGGCAAGAAAACAAAAGTGGTTGGCTACGGCATCGCCAGTTTTCCGGCCAGCGCCATTAAGAATGGCGTAATAGTAAGCCCGGAGGCAGTAATCAAAGCCGCCCACGGGCTTATAAACGGCGGAGAATTACTCGGAAAGTTAACAACCCGACGTGCGGCGGTTAGCTTGCCGAATGCACTCTGTTTTAGCCGCGTCCTACAATTGCCGATAATGACGCCAAAAGACATTGAGGCGGCTGTGCTTTTGGAGCTCGAGCATTCTACTCCATTTCCTACGTCCGAGCTTTACTATGATTTCAGCGTAACCAGGGTGCTCGACGACAAAACTCAGGAGGTCCAGGTATTGGCCTGCCCCAAAGCAATTGTAGACTCCTACCAGATAGTTTTTGACGCACTTGGGCTAACGGTGTCATTGGCCGAGTCCAACATTGCTGCCGTAACACGAGTAGTTGTGCGCGCCGAGGAACACGATGCGGTGACTCTAATAATTGACTTCGGCTCAATCGCCTGTGACCTGGCCGTGTATAACGAGAACGCCACAAACATAACCGGAACTGTCGACTGCAGCAGCGAAACAATCACTAGCCTAATTGCCGAAAAACTGGGCATCAGCAACGAGCAAGCCTACGGCATAAAGACGCGCTACGGCTTAGAAAAGAGCAAAAAGCAAGAAGAAATAGCCAGCGCCATAGAACCAGAACTCAGCAAACTTATCAACGAAATAAAAAAAGTAATGCGCTACCATGCTGAACATTCAGGCAGCGAGGCCCAGATCGAACAAATTATCATTTTAGGAGGCGGCGCTAATTTACCTGGCCTGTCTAGCTACATAACCAGCCATACGCGCATTCCGACTCGGCTTTGCGCCCCGTGGGACAACTTGGAATTTGGCCAGATCAGACCACCCCGTGATACCGAAACCACCCTTTACACTACTGCTGGCGGCCTTGGTCTAATTACCAAAAGTGAGATAGCTGCATGATCAACATACTGCCACCCGAAGTAAAAATCGCCAGGAAGTTTGGTAAGCGAAACCGCTCTCTTTTGTCCGGAAGCTTTATGCTGCTTCTAATCGGAATTGCTTCAACACTTGTCATGTTCTTTAATGCTGGCTTGGTTACCAGAGACAAAAATAGCCTACAGGCCGAGATAGCTACCAAGCAGAACCAAGCCGCCGAGCTAATCAAAACCAGGGGCGAATTAGAGAAGCTTGACTCCGACCTTGCAACAATTGAAAAGCTCTACGACGGCGAGATAATCTTTTCGGTACTCATGCCTCAGATCGGTGGGCTGTTGCCCGCTGGAACAGTTTTAAATGGCCTAACTCTTAGTGGCGGAGTCGACGACCCGTTGAATCTTGAGATCGACATGGAGAGTCAGGCACTGGCGGCAGTTTTTCAACAAAACCTTGTCAACTCAGACATTTTTGAGGCCGCAGATATTACTAACATTACAAGCAAGGGTGAGGGCGGTGCTGATGACAAATACTTGTTTAGCGCCACCGTAACCGCTAAGTTTAAGGGCAGCAAAAAACCAACCACCGCCAATACTGCCGTAACACCCGCTGAACAACCAGCCACACCGGGTGGAGGCGCAGAGTAATGACTCCAAAGCGCTTCTTCTTGGTAATGATCGTCATACTGGTTCTCTCCGGTCTTGCAGCCGCAGCCAGTTTTGTTTGGGGCGACAAATACCTCAAAGAACAATCAACCGATATCTCTAGACTTATGGCCGAAAATGAAGCCCTGCAAAAGGGGCTGGACGACATAAACCGAGCCGAAGCTACCTTGGCCGATAAGGTTGCAGTCGAAGCACTTATCTCAGCAGTCCTACCGAGCGAAAAAACTCAACAAAACCTAATCGCTAACATCATAAATACTGCGACACAGCAGGCTGGCATACCGGCTAACCGCATCTCTAGTATTAGTTTTTCGGGCACTGGTACGCCTGACGAATTATCGGGAGCAACCCCGTCAAAAGAGATACCTGGCGTCTACTTCTATCCGTTCGCAATCGTCTTCCACGACATAAGCTACGACACACTTCTGAAGTTTTTTGGTGAGATCGAGAAGAATAAGCGTATCATTCAGGCCGACCAGGTTCAGATCAGCCCCAATAAGGCCGCAGCTGGTATGCTTTCGTCAGTTAACTTATCACTTAAGACCTTTATAAAACCATGAATAACCAAATTTCTAAATTCAAAGAAAGTTTTACCAAGTTCGGCTCTAGGCTATTTAGCTCAATAGCTAATTATCGCCTGACAATCATGTTCGTAATATTCGGCCTGGTCGTAGGTTTAGCCCTGTTTAGAGCTCGCAGTTACACCAACCCCGTACGCGACGAGGCAGTATACGAGCAGAAGTTGACCGAACAAGAACCAATAACCATAGATACCGAACTAATAGATAAAATCAAAGCCTCGATCGATGACGAGGACAGCAGCATTACCGAGAATACCGCGCCCGGCCGAACCAACCCGTTTAACGAGTGATCAGTTTCCGTATTTTCGAAGGTTTAGCTCGTGCGAGCCGACTATTACTCTGGCGCTTTCGTACGGCTTCGGAACATAAGTAAAGGTGTAGTTTTGCTGCTCGCCAGCTGTCTCGACAATTAGCGATCCATAGCCAATAAGATTTGGGAACACTCCATTCTGAGCAACCGTTACGTCTTGGATATCACCAATGCTGAGCTGCGAAATCTTTCGGTTAAAAATACTGAGATACATAACCTGGGCAATCTTTTCATTGGTCACAAAGATAACATTGTTTCTGTAGAGAATGGTATTAATGCCAGTTACTACTAGAGCCCCAAGTCCCAGGATCAGGCCAGCGATAACCAGCAGTTGTTGAACCAAGGCCATCGACTGACCACTTTCACCCACAACTCCGGCGTCATCCAGCACAAATGCTAGCATCATCGGTATTAGCGCAACTACAAAAGATATGACCAAACCTCCGACAATCAGAATTAGAAGGCCAAATGGGTGTTTTCGAATTTCTAGTACCAACTCCTCCTCATCGTCGAATTCAATGAAGTTGAAGTAACGTTTGCCGACCGAGCTTAGCTTGGCGGCGGCTTCAGTGCGATGTTCGGATATATGAGTCATATGGAGTTTAAAGACATTATAGCAGTGTCGCTTGAGAAGACTGGTTTGGCATGTCTTTTTTTAAATGTCTATAGGCCTTGGGAGTGGTTTTGCGTCCGCGCGGCGTACGCTCAATTAGCCCAATCTGCATAAGATACGGCTCATAAAAATCCTCAATTGTAGTCATCTCATCTCCAAGGATAGCAGCCAGCGTATTGAGTCCAACCGGCCCGCCCTGGTGGTTGTCAATTATGGCCCTCAGCAGCAGGCGATCAGCTGGGTCCAGGCCGAGTTCATCGATTTCAAGTAAGCCAAGAGCGCTTTCGGTTGTCTTAGCATCAATAATGCCGTCGCCGTTCACGTCGGCATAATCACGAACTCGTTTTAGTAGCCGGTTTGCAATACGTGGCGTCAGTCTGGAACGTTTTGACAGTAGCTCAGCTGCAGGCGCGTCTAGTTTTGAGCCTAAGATCTTTGAAGACCGCTTAATAATCTTGGCTATTTCATCTGGTTTATAAAACTCTAGCCTAAGCAGCATACCAAAACGATCTCGAAGCGGCGCCGCCAGCGCGCCAGTGCGTGTTGTAGCACCAACTAAAGTAAACTTTGGAATGTCGAGGCGCAAGCTACGCGCGCTCGGGCCCTTGCCCAACATGATGTCAATGGCGTAGTCCTCCATGGCCGAATAAAGCACTTCTTCGACCGAACGGTTAAGCCTATGGATCTCGTCAATAAAAAGCACGTCGCCTTCTTGAAGATTGGTCAGTATGCTGGCGAGGTCGGCCGCTCTGTCAATGGCAGCTCCGCTAGTGACTCTTATTTGGGCTCCCAGTTCGTTGGCGATAATTGTTGCTAACGTTGTCTTGCCCAACCCAGGCGGGCCGTAGAGCAAAATATGATCCAGCACTTCTTTTCGTTTTTTTGCGGCGTCTATGGCCAGCTGCAGATTTGTTTTTATTCGTGTTTGGCCGACGTATTCATCAAAACTTTTTGGCCTCAGAGTGTTTTCAAAACGTGACTCTTCGGCGTCTGGTTCCTGAACTGGTGTGACAAGTCTCTCGATAGACATTTGCTTAGCCTCGCTTCCGTAGCGCCAACCGAACTCGCTCGGATGATGGTAGTTTTTTATCAATCGAATGGAGCAGCCCAGCGGCGTCTTGTGCATTATGCCCAAGGCTCATCAGAGCCTGGAGCGCTTCATCTTGTTTATCAACGCCCGCCAAAAAGCTGGTGGCGTCAGGGTCATCGCCCAGACCAACCTTGTTCTTTAGATCAACCACCACCCGCTCGGCGACTTTTCGGCCTACCCCATTTGCTGCCGATATAAACTTCGTGTCACCACTAGCGATTGAACTGCGAACTTGGCCTTCGCTGCCTATGTTGAGTATGGCCATGGCTGCTTTTGGCCCGACACCGCTAACACTTAGTAGCAAGTGGAACAACTGTCGCCGGGTTTTTTGTAAGAAACCGAATAGCTCATGGGTGTCTTCTTTAATTTGTTCGGCGATATGCAGCTCAACGACTGCGCCGAGGTTAAGCTTGGCCTGTTCGTCATGGCAAACATGCACACCGTAGCCAACACCGCCGCAGTCAACCACTACGCTATTGTCGCCGTGATCCACAACTGCACCTTTAAGCCTCGCTATCATACCTGTTATTGTACACGAATGGCGTGAGCATGCGTGAGTGCGGCAGCCAGGGCGTCGGCACAGTCGTCTGGTTTGGGTTTAGTTTTTAGGCTAAGCTGAACCCGAACCATTTCCTGGATCTGAGCTTTGCTGGCACGGCCATAGCCTGTCATAGACATTTTTATCCTAAGTGGTGTGTACTCGCCAATTGGCAAACCAGCCTCTGCGAGAGCCAACATGATTACACCGCGCGATTGAGAAACAGCCATGGCCGTCGTAACGTTTTGGGCAAAGAATAACTTTTCAACCGATGCTTGATCGGGCTTGGCTAACTTGATTATCTCTTTCATGCCCTCATACAGTTCAACCAACCGCTCACCGGGCTCGTTACCAATTTTGGTTTTGATGACACCAGCGTCAACTAGCGTAGTTCTCCCACCGCTGGCTTCAATAACGCCAAAACCAATTGTGCCGCTTCCCGGATCGATACCTATAATCCTCATGCTAGGTTGGTGTAGGTGTTCACAACGTCATCTTGTTCGTCTAGGGCATCCATCAGTCGTAAAACTTTGGTCTCAGTTGCCTCGTCCTTAACCTCAACTTTGGTGTTTGGCCGATAGGTCAGCTCGGCTTCAACGACTTCTAGGTCAGCCGCCCGAATAGCACCCTGGACTGCTGAAAGCTTTTTGGGGTCGGTAAAAACAATCATCTCACCGTCTTCTTCAATTGCATCGTCTGCCCCTGCTTCTAAGACCGCCCACAAAGCGTCTTCGCCACTGGCTTTGACCCTGATCATGCCAAGCCTAGTGAACTGAAACGCCACGCTGCCCTTTTCGGCAATATTTCCGCCGTGTTTACTAAACGCCAAACGAATTTCGGGATACGTGCGGTTAATATTATCGGTGGCGCATTCAACAATTATCGCCACACCACCCGGGCCATAGCCTTCGTAGCTTAGTTCGCTAATTTGAGCCGCCGACTTGTCAGCAACCCTAGCGATAGCCCGATCGATGTTATTCATGGGCATGTTAGCGGCTCTGGCTTTATCAATCGCCATCCTGAGTGAAAAGTTGGTCTCAGGATCGGCTCCTGCGCGGGCGGCAATAGCAATCAAGTTCCCCAGTTTTGTGAACACAGCACCGCGAGCGGCATCTTTGGCGCCTTTGGCGCGCTTGATAGTTGACCACTTGCTATGTCCAGACATGCCTCTATTTTAGCACGGCCTCTGTTTTAGAAGCAGTCTTGTGTGCTAGCGCCAAACATAAAACCAAGACTGCCGAGTAACAAATTAGCGTCCCGATTAGCGAGAGGCTCCTCTCCACACTGGCAAAAGGTAGCCTAGATAATAGCGTGGCAATATCCAGCAAAAACGTTAGCAGTATACTCGCCGGCCAGGCCAGCCACAGCGCAGTCGCGGGCCACGGCAAGGTCATCCAGGCAATACCGCTCACAGCCACCAATAACATTGCCAGCGGTATGAGCGGCACAACCAGCACATTGGCCAAAAGTGAAACTAGCGAAACTTGGCTGAATACCAGCAGAACATAGGGGATGGTCATGATCTGTGCTGACATGCTGGCAAGCACAACTAGGAGAAGAGCCGACGGCTTGCGCTCACCAAAAAATCTTTTTTGTATCAACGGCGCTAGCACCAGCACTCCGAAAAAAGCCAAAAACGATAGATGCCAACCGATATCGTTCCATAGGTTCAGCGGGTTGCCAAGTGCCGAATAAGCCGCCACGCCAGCCAAGAGTAATACCGGCTTAAAGCCACGACCGTAATAGCGCGCAACTTGAGCTAGTACCGCCACTACAGCTGCACGAGCAATTGATGCGCTAGTACCGGCCAGTAGCACAAACGTCCCAACCATTAATAGCGAAAGCACAAGCCCGCGGAATTTAGACCGCTTGCCGACCCTACTTCCGAAAACCTCGGCTAAAATTGTCAGGTTATAGCCCGACACGGCGACGATGTGACTTAACCCTACCGCTCGCAGGGCCTCGACGTTCGCATCGGGTAAATCTCGTGTACCGCCAATTATTAATCCAGCTCCGAACGAAGCTTGCGGTTCCGGCAAAGCACTACGCAGCCCTGCCAAAAACTCGCGGCGTAGCTCTTCGATCACCGAACTGCTGCGGAGTTCGACGCTCAGTTTTGCAAAGCTAATTCTGGCCTGCTTGCCGCCGCGAGTTGGGTAAAGCTTGCCTTCGACTCGCACGGTGTCGCCTCGCCTAACATCAGCGGTACCGAAGCCCGCTACCGTCAGTCTGCCCGGCAGTTCTTGCTCTGCCGGCTCTGCAACCACTACATGCCCGGCGTCAAATATTATCTGCGAACGGTCGGTGTAAGTTCCGTCAGAGTCCGCCTTAACCATCAAAACCACCGATTCGCCAAATAACGGTTCGTAGCTGTTAACCTGGCTCTGCACGATTCCGCCCCGCCACCAACCCAAAGTCAAACCAAAAAAAATTACACACACTAGCGCCAACACGCTGCGGCTTCTAAACACAACCAGGCTCACCGCCAGGCTACCAAGCCACCAATAGCTCTCAAGCCCAGCCAGGCTCAAGCGCGCCATAGCAATTCCAGCTAAGACAGCCAAACAGCCAGCCGACATCAGGGTTGTACGCTTAAACCTCATATTGCGCAATTTTAGCTTCAAAATTACAAAACTTAAATACTGTCTTGTAGCTAACCCCTCTCGCAGAATAAGCCATGTATAGCCCTCCCCAAACATAATAACCGTTTCTGACTATACTTGATGGTCAAAAAACTACTTTTTTGTCTGCAGCATATCTAAGGGTATGCTT
>Ga0163144_10008554_pt1 | contig 22136 bp, 18 predicted proteins | sample OliLak19BULKMAT1_FD_123175 | JGI IMG/M metagenome (GOLD analysis project Ga0163144, IMG submission 123175) | Freshwater microbial mat bacterial communities from Lake Vanda, McMurdo Dry Valleys, Antarctica - Oligotrophic Lake LV.19.BULKMAT1 | ecosystem: Environmental > Aquatic > Freshwater >... | reverse complement strand
TGCCGCGCGACATGCACCTGCTCATCGGCCTGGGTTTGCCGCTGGTCCTCGTCTCGGTCTGCATGTGGCGGCTGCGCGCCTTCACCGTCGACGACGCGTACATCTCGTACCGCTACGCGCGCAATCTCGCGAACGGGCTCGGCCTCGTCTACAACGCCGGCGAGCGCATCGAGGGCTACACCAACTTCCTCTTCACGCTCCTCCTCGCGGCCGCGATCAAGGTGGGCCTCGACGCCGACCACACCGCCAAGATCGTCGGCGCGCTCTCGACGCTCGGCTCCATCGCCTGCACCTACGCGATCGCGTCGCGCCTCTCGCCGCTCCGCGCCGTGCCCGTCGTCGCCACCTGGCTCCTCGCCGGCTCGGTCGTCACCGCGGGCTACTCGGTGTTCGGCCTGGAGACGTCGTTCTTCGTCTTCCTCGTGCTGCTCGGCACGCTCCTTTTCTTGCGCGAGCGCCAACGCCAGGAGGCCTTTCCGTGGTCCGGCGCAGCCCTCGCGCTCGCCGGCCTCACGCGCCCGGAGGCGCCCATGTTCGCCGGCCTGCTGATGCTCTGCCTCGCCGGCAAGGATCGCGAAAATGCCGCAAAAACAAGCCTTTTGTCGCCGATCAAAGACCTCTTCGAGAAGCCCAACCTGATCCGCGCGGCGCTCTTCTGCGTCCCCGTCGCGGCGCACTTCGTGTTCCGGCGGGCGTATTACGGCGAGTGGTTGCCCAACACCTTCCAGGCCAAGACAGGCAACCTCGGCGAGCAGCTCGACGGCGGCTTCGGCTACCTCCGCGGCTACGCGACGCACGCCGGCCCGTTCGTGTTCCTCGCGACCGCCGGCATCTGGTTCGCGATCGCCAACCGCCGCCGCGACGTCGGGGCCATCGCCTCCGTCGCGGTCGCGGTGCTCGCCTACGTCGTGCTCGTGGGCGGCGACTGGATGCCGTACTTCCGCTTCCTCGCGCCGTTCGAGCCGTTCGGCTTCTTGCTCATCGACGTCGTCGTTCGCGAGCTCGTCGAGGCCCGCGGCCGCCGCACCAACTACGCCATCGCGGCGTTCGCGATCTTCACCGCGTGGTCGCGCGGGCGGGCCTTCAGCGAGGGCGCGCGCGCCATCGACGAGGAGAAGCGCTTCTGGACGACCGCGAGCGGCGGCGTCGCCAAGTGGTTCGAGGAGCACGGCCGGCGCGGCACGATCGCGGTCGCCGACATGGGGTACATCGGTTACGCCACCGACTACCCGATCCTCGACCTGCTCGGCCTCGTCGATCCCGTCATTTCCAGGCTGGACGGCGGCTACACCCACAAGACCGGCCCCGGCTACGTCGAGCGCGTCTTCAAGGTCGACCCGCGCTACTTCGTCTTCGTGGGCGGACCGGAGGACTGCGTACGCCTGGCGTTCCCGGCGCAGCAGCGCCTGCGAAGCGACGCGCGATTTCGTCCTCGCTACGATCTCGTCGGCCAGGTGCGGCACTCCAAGGACGGCTTCTGGTGCATCTTCGGTCCGCGCGACGAGCGCGTGCCGTGACGCGCGATCGAAACGTCGCCATTCGTACCGGGGCCGGGCACTAGGCGCGTGGAGGCGTTGCGCGCTCTGCTACGATTCCGATCAGCGCTTCGCTTTTCCCGTGCTTCGAAGGAGGAGACCGATGGGTGTGCGGCCTCGAACGACACTACTCGTGGTTTCTGCCGTGGATTCTGCCGTGGTTTCTGCCGTGGTTTCTGCCGTGGCTTCTGCGATCGCCGGCCTCGGATGCGGCGAAACCTTCCACATGACGGGCGACACCGCCGAGTCCAGCGCGGCCACCACCTCGCTCGGCAGCGGCGGCACGGGCCAGGGCGGCGCGGTCACCAGCGGGAGCGCGAGCGGCACCGCAGGGAGCGGCGGCCAGCTCTGCGACCCCGTCGACGACGACGGTGACGGCTACTCCGAGTGCGACGGCGACTGCGACGACACCCTCGACTTCGTCCATCCCGGCGCGCTCGAGATCTGCGGCGACGGCCTCGACGAGAACTGCGACGGCGCCACCGACCTGCAGCCCCCGTGCGGCGGCCTCGGCACCTTCGTGTCCCAGCTTCACGGCAAAAACGGCGCGCCAGGCACCCTCGAAGAGCCCGTCGCGACCATCGCCGAGGGCATCCAGCGGGCGCTCCAGATCGGCGTGCCCACCGCCATCCTCGTGGCCGCCGGCCAGTACGCCGAGGACGTGACGCTCAGCGGCAGCATGAGCCTGCTCGGCGGCTACGACCCCGAGAGCTGGTCCATCCGCGATCCCGAGATCCACGTCACCAAGCTCAAGAACACCTCGCTCCAGGGCCTCAAGATCGCCGGCGCCGTCGCCCCGCTCATCGTCGACGGCTTCACCATCGAGGCGCCCATCGTCTCGTCGGGCAACCAGTCCTCGATCGCGGTCACCATCGACGGCGGCAGCCCCACGCTCTCGCACAACACCATCGCCTCGGGCCCTGTCGACGCGGGCATCGGTCAGAGCGTCGGGGTGAGCATCTCCTCGTCCTCCGGCCTCCCCGGCGGCGTGATCCTCTTCGAGAACACCATCAAGGCGGGCTCCGCCTCCACCGGCCCGACCTACGGCGTCCACATCAACGCCAAAGCGACCACCCTCGTGGTCATCGACAACCAGATCTCCGCGGCAAAAGGCGCCGATTCGATCGCCCTGCTCGTCACCTCGGCGACCACCGTCGAGGTCTCCGGCAACAAGCTCCAGAGCGGCACCGCCACCGGAGCGAACAGCGGCCCGAGCACGTCGCTCGGCGTGTGGATCCAGAAGGGCAAGCTGATCCTCGACGCGAACACCATCAACGCCGATCAGATCGGCTCCCCGCCCAAGTGCTTCACGCCCCTCGCGTGGTGCGGCGGCGTGCGCATCTCCGCGGCCGGCGCCGTCGTCACCAACAACGTGATCTTCGGCAGCTCGTCCGACTTTTCGGCGGGCATCGCCCTCATCGAAGAGACCGACAGCCTCGCCGAGGTCGTCGTCAGCTCGAACCTCATCCTCGCGTCCGGCCAATCCGGGATCGAGACCACCAGCGCCGCCGTCCTCCTCGGCTCGCCCCGCCCGGACGCCCAGCCCACCGTCGTCGGCCGCTTCCGCAACAACATCTTTTCCGGCGGATTCGCCGTCAAGAACTACGGCTTCTGGGAAGCGCGCACCCCCGCCGAGTCGTGCGATCCCGCGGCGCTCGACCACAACCTGTTCTTCTTCCCCGCGAACGGCACGCTCTACGGCGACTGGGACGGCGCCATGACCACCAACCTCACCACGCTCGGCGCGCTCCCCGGCGACGGCCAGAACCTCTTCGAGGACCCGAAGCTCAGCGGGACCCACATCAAGGCAGACTCACCGTGCCGCAACAAGGGCACCGACGCCGACTCCCCGCCGACCGATCTCGACCAGGAAGACCGCCCGCAAGAGGCCACGTTCGACATCGGCCCCGACGAAATCAAGCCCTGATTCGCCTGAATTTGCAGAAATTTGCGCCCCGGCGAATGCGTCTTCCCGCGCGCCCGCCGTCCTGGCAAGACGCCGCGCATGCCCTACCGAGTCGGTCTCCTCGTCGGCCGCGAACGCTCCTTCCCTGACGCCCTCATCGAGGAGATCCAGCGCCGCGGCGAGGGCGTCGAGGCCTCGTACGCCGAGATCGACGCCACCCGCATGGACCGCCCGCCCGCCTACGACGTGCTCGTCGACCGCATCTCGCACGACGTCCCGTTCTACCAGCCGGTCCTCAAGCTCGCCGCCTTCGCCGGCAGCCACGTCATCAACAACCCCTTCTGGCGCATCGCCGACGACAAGTTCTTCAACACCGCCCTCGCCCAGCGCCTCGGCGTCGCCGTCCCCAAGACCATCGTCCTGCCCTCCAAAGAGTACGGCCCCGACATCACCTCGGGCTCGCTCCGCAACCTGAAGTACCCCATCGACTGGCGCGGCATCGTCGACGAGCTCGGGCTCCCCATCTTCATGAAGCCGCACTGGGGCGGCGGCTGGCGCGACGTCCACCGCGTCGAGTCGCTCGAAGAGCTGCTCCGCCGCTACGACCGCACCGGCAAGACCACGATGATCGCCCAGGAGGCCATCGAGTGGACCCAGTACGTCCGCTGCATCGTCGTCGGCGGAGAGCACGTCCGCCCCGCCCTGTGGGATCCGCGCCACGGCCATTTCGACCGCTATTCCAAGGCGTCTTCGTCCATGCCCGGGCTCGACCCGGCGCTCGAAGCCCGCGTCGTCAAGGACGCCCAGACCCTCTGTCACGCCCTCGGCTACGACATGAACACCGTCGAGCTCGCGGTCCGCGACGGCATCCCCTACGCCATCGACTTCATGAACTCGGCCCCCGACTTCGACATCACCTCGCTCGGCGAGGCCCACTTCCGCTGGGCCACCGAAAAGATGGCAGAGCTCTGCATCCGCCTCGCCAAGAGCGGCCCCGCCCCCTCCGCCATGCGCTGGGACGCCATGCTCTCGAAGTGAGCCCCGCCCCCTCCGCCATGCGCTGGGACGCGATGCTCTCGAAGTGAGCCCCGCCCCCTCCGCATCGCCCGAATGGTTGGGACCCCAAGTAACTCCCGTCACGGCCCGACCTGCGTGCCCTGAAGCCCCGGTCACCGGCGCCCTCACGACGCGCTCGTTGGGGTTCGCCAGGAGCCCTCTGCGCGCGTACGCGACGCCCCCGCGCGAGGCCGGCGGCCGCAGCGTCGACCCCTCCCGAAATCGATGCTAAGGCGCTGCCCGTGCGAGACCCGTACGACGTGCTGGGCGTGGACAGGTCTGCCACGCAGGACGAGATCAAGAGCGCCTTTCGCAGGGCGGCCGTCCAGCACCACCCCGACAAGAACCCCGACGATCCGAGCTCCCAGCAGCGCTTCAAAGAGATCAACGCCGCCTACCAGATCCTGAGCGATCCGCAGAAGCGCGCCGCGTTCGACCGCCTCGGGGCCGCCGCCTTCGACCCGAGCATGGCGCAGACCGGCAACCCCTTCGGCGGGGTTCAGTTCGACATGAGCGATCTGAACATCGACGGCATCTTCGGCGATCTCCTCGGCGCCCTCGGCATCCGCGTCGGCCAGCAGGGCAACCTCCAGCGCGAGGTCCGGATCACCTTCGAAGAGGCGGCTTTCGGCTGCTCCAAGGAGATCACCTACGAGCGCGTCGAGGGCTGCGCCGACTGCAGCGGCAGCGGCGGCACCCCCGGCTCCAAGATGGACAAGTGCCCCGCCTGCAACGGCCGCGGCCGCGTCCGCGTCCAGCAGGGCATGCTCCCCATCGCCATCGAGCGGCCATGCTCGCGCTGCCACGCCACGGGCCGCATCGTCCTCGACCCCTGCAAGACCTGCCACGGCGCCGGCATGGTCTCCAAATCCCGCACCATCGAGGTGACCATCCCGCCCGGCATCGACAACGGCACCGTCCACCTCGTCGAGCGCGCCGGCAACACCGTCCGCATCGATCGCGCCCCCGGCGATCTCGAGATCACCATCCGCGTCCAACCGCACGAGATCTTCCGCCGCGGCGGCGACGACATCCTGTGCGCCATCCCCATCTCCGTGCCGCTCGCCGCGCTCGGAGGCGACGTCGAGGTCCCCACGCTCGACGGCAAGGGCAAGCTCCGCGTCCCCCCCGGAACGCAGCCCAACACCGTCCTGCGCGTCAAGGGACGCGGCATCCCCAGGCGCCTCGGCGGCCGCGGCGACCAGCTCGTCGAGGTCAAGATCGAGATCCCCACCAAGCTCACCGACGAGCAAAAAGCCCTGCTCCTCCAGCTCGCCGCCACCCTGGGCGAGACCGTCGAGTCGTCCGGCGAGCCCTCCTTCATGGACAAGCTAAAGAACCTCTTCAGCTAGCTCCCGCGCGCGCGACCGCGCCTCCGGACGGGCCACCATCTATGACCGACGAGAAACCCCGCTACATCGACGTCCTCTCCGATTCCACCGGCGAAACCGCCGAGAAGGTCGTGCGCGCCGCCCTCTTGCAGTTCCCCCAGGCCGGCGCCAGCATCCGCCTCCACACCCGCGTCCGCACCAAGGAAGCCGCCCGCCCCGTCCTCGAGCGCGCCGCCCGCGAGGGCGCGTTGGTGGTCTTCACGGTGGTCAGCCCCGAGCTCCGCGAGTTCGTCCACGCCATGACCGCCGAGCACAAAATCGAGGCGATGGACGTCATCGGCTCGCTCATCGGCAAGCTCGGCACCTTCCTCGATCGCGAGCCCATCAACCTCCCGAGCGCCATGCTCCCGCTCAGCGAAGAGTATTTCCGCCGCATCGAGGCCGTCGAGTTCGCCGTCAAGAGCGACGACGGCAAGGAGCCGCGCAACTTCAAGAAGGCCGACCTCATCCTCGTCGGCGTCTCGCGCACCTCCAAGACCCCCCTCTCCACCATCCTCGCGCAGCGCGGCCTCAAGGTCGCCAACATCCCCCTCGTGCTCGGCGTCGAGCCCCCCATGGAGCTCGGCGACGCCTCGCAAGATCGCATCGTCGGCCTGATGATCGGCCTCGAACAGCTCTGCGAGATCCGCCAGGCCCGCCTGCGCCAGCTCGGCATGCCCCCCGAGACCAACTACGCCATGCGCGAGCACGTCCGCCAAGAGCTCGAGTACGCCGACCGCTTCTTCCGCCGCCACCCCGAGTGGCCCGTCGTCGACGTCACCGGCCGCGCCATCGAAGAGACCGCCGTCATCATCCTCGAGCACATGAAGGAGCGCGACGAGCGCGCCAAGGCCGTCCGCACGTCGCTTGTGTAACGCCCTGGATCGGCGCCGCGAGGGTGTCACGCCGCTCGTGTAACGCACTGGAACGCCACCGCGCCGGGACAACGCCGCTCGCGCGACGGAACGCACCCCCCGCAGCGTCCACCTCACCCCTCCTCGGAAACCGTGCTCGCAGACGAACCCGCGGGCCTCGTCGCACGGCTGACGGACCGCGCCCCCCGCAGCGTCACCCCTCTCAGAAATCGTACTCGCAGACGAACCCGCGGGGCTCGTCGCACGGCTGATCGTGCCAGAGCCCGGTCGTTCGATGGATGACCGCGCAATCGGCCTCGGGCAGCGGTGTGTTGTCCGGCTGCGCGGCCGCCCACTTCAGGAGCACCGGGAACTGGAGCCGCGCCCCGGCCTGATCGACCTGCCAGAACCACGCGCTCTCGACCGCCTGATCCGTCAGCCCGATCCACGCGTCTGCCGCGTCGGCCGGCAGCAGCCCCTGCACGAAGGTGTTCTCCGCCGCCGACTCGATCGTCACCAGGTGCGTCCCGAACGCGTTGCAGTTGGCGAGCGGCCAGGCCAGCGCGCCGTAGTAGAACAGGTAACAGCGCCCCTCGAAGAGCCCGGCGTTCTCACCGGAGCACTTCTTCTTGCAGGTCGAATCGCAGAAGTTGCTGGCCTCCGGATCGCCGGCCGCGTCGCACTCCTCGACGCCCTCCTGCACGATGCCGTCGCCGCACTGCGCCGCGACGCAGGTCGGCAGACACGCGTCCGTCGCGATCTGGTTCTTGTCGTCGCACTCTTCCGTCGCCGCATCGACGAAGCCGTCACCGCACGACGAGGGCACGCAGGTCGACGGGCAAGCGTCGGCGTTGCTCGTGTTGCCGTCGTCGCACAGCTCGAACCCGTTCCAGACGTGGCTGTCGCCGCACTTCGGCTTCTTGCACTCCACCGTGCAGTTGTCGGTGCTGTCGTCGTTGGCGTCGTCGCACTCTTCGAGGCTCGCTTCGCCGCCGTCGACGTTCGTGGTCAGGTGAATGAAGTTGTCGCCGCAGGTCGCCCGCAGGCAGTTGACCAGGCAGTCGTCCGTGTTCGACAGGTTGCCGTCGTCGCACTCTTCGACGCCGTCCCGGGCGACGCCGTCCCCGCACGCCGCGAGGTTGCAGAGCTGCGTGCACCCGTCGCTGTCGACGTCGTTGCCGTCGTCGCACTCCTCGTTGTTGCCGGCCTGAAGCACCCCGTCCCCACAGAGCGGCAGCTTGCACGTGTTCGTGCAGTCGTCGTCGTCCTTCGTGTTGCCGTCGTCGCACTCTTCGTCGAGCGCCGGATCGTCGCTGTCGTCCACCCGCGCGTCACCGCACACTGGCTCCCGCGCAGAGCACGAGGGCACCGCCAGCGAGGCGAGCGGAGCCAGCCCGAGCAGCACGACAAACGGAACGCGGGCGACGAGCTTGCGCGACGAAAAAGAAGGCATTCTGAAGGTCTCCGAAACGCTCGCCGCATCGTACCGCGAGCGGCGAGCGAATGTCGAAACAGACGCCCCGCCTCCAGCGCTCGGAGCCCCGGAGCCCCGGAGCGGGTGCGGGCCGCGTTTGACACGGGCCAGCGCCGCGCGGGTGATCGGCACCGTCCCATTTTTTACACGAAGGCACGGAGCGCAGACACGAAGGGCACGGAGGATTTTTGGCTCTGAGCGTGGCAAGCGCGAACCGAATTTGCGCCAGGTCGGAGCCCTCGGCCCGATGAGCGCGATCAGAAGCCGGGCACGAGGATCTGGAAGAGCCGCATGTTCTTGGACATCGCGCCGAACGGCGCGGCGCTCCCCGGGCTCTTCAGCCCGCCAAAACGCGTCAACATGTCGCACCCCGCCGCGCGGAGCTCTGCACTAGTGTCGCCTCCGATGCGCCCCTCCACCGCCCCCCGACCGCCTGAAATCCGCGGTCCCGCGCACGCCATCGTGCAGCGCTGGCTGGTCGGCCTGCGCTGGGTCGCCTTCGCCCTGCTTCTGACCACCCTCCCGGTCGGCGAGCACCTCTTCGGCTTCCACGTCCGCTACGGCATCGCTCTCCCCGTCATCGCCCTCGCCGCCGTCGTGAACCTCCTCGCCGGCCGCGTCCTCCGCCGCAGCGGCGAAAACGAGGCGGGCCCCCGCGCCATCGCCGCCTTCGTCGCCTTCGATCTCCTCGCGATCGGCATCGTGCTCGCCGCTTCGGGCGGCGCCGCCAACCCCTTCAGCGCCCTCTTCCTCGTGCACATCGCGCTCGCCGCCGCGGTGCTCCCCGCCAGCACCACGTTCGCCCTTTCCGCGCTCGCGGTGGCCGTGTTCGCCGGGCTCTTCGCCGTCCCCGCCGGCTCCTGCTGCGCCGCGCACGCCCGTGACGGCTCGTTCTCGGCCCACCTCTACGGCATGTGGATGGCCTTCGTCCTCTGCGCCGGCCTCGTCGCCTTCTTCGTCACCCGCATCCGCCGCGCCCTCGAAGCCCGCGAGGGCGAGGTGCTGCGCCTCCGCCGCGACGCCGAGCACGCCTCCCGCTTCGCCTCGCTCGGCACCCTCGCGGCCGGCACCGCCCACGAGCTCGGCACCCCGCTCGGCACCATCGCCGTGCTCGCCGGCGAGATCGCGGGCGGCGATCTCCCCGCCGCCGAGACCCAGGCCCACGCCACCTCCATCGCCCAGGCCGTCGCGCGCTGCCGCGACGTGCTCGCCAAGATGCAGGCGGCGGCGCACGCCTCGCGCGCCACGGCTTCCCCCGTCGATCTCGCCCAGGCCGCGACGCACGTCGTCGGCAACTGGCGCGCCGCCCACCCCGAGGTGCGCGTCGAGCTCGAAACCGACCCGGCCGGCCCGTGGGCGTCCATCAGCGCCGATGATTTCGGCTCCGCCCTCGGCGTCCTCCTCGACAACGCCGCCTTCGCCACCACGAAGGCGAACGCCTCCACGCCGCTGCGGGTGAGCGTTTCCCAGAACGCGGACCGCGTGCTCGTGGCCGTCGAAGACTCCGGAACCGGCGTCCCCGCCCCCCTCGTCGAGCGCCTCGGCGAGCCCTTCCTCACGACAAAAGAGCCGGGCGAGGGAATGGGCCTCGGCCTCTATCTCGCGCGCGGCCTGCTCGAGCCGATCGGCGGCCGGCTCACCATCGAAAATCGCCGCCCGAACGGCGCCCGCGCCGTGCTCGACCTGCCCCTGGTGCGTGCGCCGGGCGCGCCCGTGGTCGAGCCGGGCTGGGCCCAGGCGGCCGAGTGAGCGACCCGCCGCGCGACCCCCCCGAGCGCGACGAGACCTCGGCCAACGAAGGCGGAAAGCCGCCGGGTGAGCCCACGCTCCTGCTCGCCGACGACGACGACGCCTTCCGCCAGGCGCTCGGCCGAGCCATGGCGCGCCGCGGCTTCGCCGTCACCCTCGTCGCGAACGCCGACGAAGCCGAGTCGGCCGCCCGCGAGCAGGTCTTCGAGTACGCCCTCGTCGACGTGCGAATGCCCGGGAAAAACGGCATCGATCTGGTGGCCGCGCTGCGCGCCATCGACGACGGCACGCGCATCGTGGTGCTCACCGGATATGGCACCATCGCCAGCGCGATCGCCGCCATGCGCGCCGGCGCGGTGGACTACCTGACGAAGCCGGTGGATGCCGCCGCGTGCGAGAAAGCCCTGCTCGGCGTGCCGGTCTCCGTCGAAGGCGACCCCGACGAGGTGCCCTCTCTCGATCGCGTGGAGTACGAGTATCTCCAGCGCGTCGTGGCCGATTGTGCGGGAAACATCTCGGAAGCGGCGCGTCGCCTGCGGATGCACAGGCGTTCGCTCCAGCGGAAAATCAGCCGCTCCCCGCCGCGCCGCTGAGCCGCGTCGCCCCGCGAAACCCAGCGTCCGCAGCGCACGCAGCGGGCGATGTGCAGGACGGGAGCGCGCCGCCCGGCAACCCGCGGCGTTCACCGATAGCGCGGCGCCCCGCGCAGCGTGCGCACCAGGCAGCGCAAAAAAGAAGCTGCCGAGTCCTGTCTCCCCCGCGACCGATCAAGCGAACGGGAGAAGGGTCGCGGCGGCCTTCACCGCCCGCGATCGAATGCGCCGGCCCCAAAGCCAGCTCCAGAGCCGGTAATGCGTCTTCACGACGACCGTACATTCGCGCATGACTCCCCAGTTCCCTTCGAGCTTCACCACGGTCCCACCTCCGAGCCACCACGTTCGTGGCTCGGCGGCGTGCAACGCCCATACCGCGTCCCGGCATCGCCCTACCGTCCAGCGCTACGCGACCGACCCCGCCGGGTCGAGGCGCCGCGCCTCACCGCACCGGCCGATTCGCCCCAAACGCGGCTCGACCGCGCGCGTCACCGCGTCGCGTGTGATCGCCCTTGGAATGCTTCGCCTTCGTGGTAGGGTGCGCGCCCTAACTTTTGGGACCGCGGTTCGCCGCTGTTCTTTTTCTGGCTTGGCGCGCCTTCCGCCAGCGGATCGCGCGCCCGGCCCGGGTCGGTAGCTCAGTCGGTAGAGCTGCGGGCTTTTAACCCGTAGGTCCAGGGTTCGAGTCCCTGCCGACCCACAATGACTCCGCGCTCTTAGCTTCGTTTTGGGCCATTCGTTGGGCCTTTTGGGCTAATCGCGGATCGCCCATCGAGGTCGCAGGCTTGGGTCCAGGCAGATTCGCGGCGCGCGTTGGCCGTCTGGATGGCGAACCCGCGCGTCGAAATGGTCGTCATGCCATTCGATCGAGCCCGTTCTTTGTCGCGCCATCGTTCAGCCCTCGCCTTTCGACGGTATCGCTCTCGCCCTGCGGATCGCGCACCTTTCGCTGTGCGCACGCCTCGCCCGATCCCGCTTGATTGCCTCGCGCAGGTCGCGCCGCGCGCGCCGTAGGCGCGTGTCGATTGTTCCGACCGGCTCACCGGCGATCGTGGCGATCACTGCGACCGTGAGCCCCTCGACATCGTGCGCGTAGAACACCGCCCACCTTGCAGGCGTCGTGCTGGCGCGGAGCGTTTCTAGCGCCATCTCCGGCGCAATCTCACGCGCCGCAAGCGCCGTCTCGGGGGTCTCTTCGGTCGTGCAGTCGGGCATGCCGTGCGGGTCGGTCGGCTCCTCGCGTCGTGCGGCCGCGTGCCGATATCTGCTCGCAACATTCCAGGCGACACCGAACAGCCACCGACGGCGCGCGGTCGCTTCGAGGACGCCGGGCGCGGGGTGGATCTGCGCCCACGAAGGAAGCGCGGCGAGGACTACGTCTTGCGCCAAGTCGGGCGCATCGCGGGCCGGTACGCCGAACCGCCCCATCCAACCGAGGACGGCCGGGTAAATGCGCATGATCGCAAGGGCACTCGCGCGGTCGACCTGAGCCGAAGGCGCGGGCGGTGCGTCGTCGGAGCCTTCCGGCGGCGATCCGGCGGGCGGCGATCCGGCGGGCGGCGGAGCACCGCGCGGGGGCGCCTTCGAGACCTTCGGGCGCCCGCCCGCCGCAAGCACCGCGTGACGACGCCCGCCGATCGGCCGAAGGCGCGGGCGCCATGTTCCGCCGCGCATGCTCGGCGCTCGCATGCCTGAACGCGAGCGGCGCCGAGGGGCGAGGGACAACGCGAGCGCGGGTAGCTCTGCGGGCGAGCGCTCCGCGGCGCGCACCTCGAAGGCGTGCGTGATGGGGCGCGGCGAGGATGCGGCGGGCGCGGCGCCGCGCAGGAAGGCGAGGGGCAACGCGAGAAGAACGGCAAGGCGCCAAATGGACGCAAAACGGCTACGATCCAACATAGGTCGGAACTCCGGTCACTCGGTATTTCGACTAGAGGCCCGCGGGTGTTGATCGCACCTTCGGGCCTCGCTTTCTTTTCAGGCTTCTACGGCTTGCGGGCCGTGCGCTTCGCCCCTTTCTTCGCCGCGGCGGGCGCACGCTCCGACGTCTCGATCAACCCAAGCGCAACGAGCCCAGCTTCGAGCACGGCCGCGCCTGCGGCGGACGCGGTGACGTTCACCCGCATTGCCTTCGTCAAGGCTGCGGCGTGTTCTGCGACGGCTTCCGCATGCGCCGCTGGTACGCGAAGCGAGAGCGTGACACGTCGTGAGCCGCTATCGTGTGCTTGCATCGCAGAACGTGTATACACCGCCCGCGAGCGCTACACCAGCGCGCCGCGGGCTTGCTGTGATCGGGTGAGGGGCCGGATTGTCGCGGGCGGTTCGGCTCGGTTACGCTGGGCCGGACATGGGTCGCCGCGACATGCCGGACGCTTTCGCCGCTCGCGTGGTCGCGGGCCTGCGCCGACGCCTCGAACGCGAGCACGGCGGTAATGCTCGCGCGCTCGCGCGTGAGCTAGGGATGTCACAGCCGCCCCTTTGGCAGCTCCTGAACGAGAAGACGCGCCCCTCGTTCGCCACGGCCGAAGCGCTCGCGCGTGTCGAGCGCTTGGCGGTGCAGAGTGTGCTCACCGGACCGCGCGAGCTTGCGGCGGCGCTTGCTCGCGAGATTGGCGTTTCTGAGGTCGCGATCCAGCGCGTTTTGGACGAGCCCGAAGAGAGCGATTTGCGTCCGACGCTGGCTTACGTGGATCGCATGCGCGCGTTCGCGCTCGTTCTGAGTAACGACGCAACGCCGCCGCGCGCCTAGCCTTGGATCGTGGCCCGTCGTGATCTCACCGATGCGCAAGCCGTTCGCGTGCTCGCCTGTTGTATCCGCTCGCGTCTCGCGCGCGTCCACGATGACAGCGTGAAAGCGGTCAGCCGTGAGCTGGACATGTCGCAGTCGGGCTTGTGGCAGTTCTTAAACGACCGTACCGCCCCGAGTCTCGCGACCGCCGTGGCGCTCGCTCGCGTTGAACGAGTGAGTGTCGAGTGCATCCTTTCGAGCCCCCCGCGACCGCGCCGCGGAGCTTGCGCGCGAGGCGGGCGTTTCTGAGGATGCGATCGCTCGCGAGCTTGCAAAACCGGAATGCGAAGAGATCCGGCCGATGCTTTGGTACGTGGACAGTCTACGCGCCTACGCCGTTCTCGCGGATGACAGCGGGGACGAGCGGACGGCGTAGACGGCTGCGGCCGCCCCAGCTTTCACCGGGGCGGCCGCCGTTATCGCTTCACTTGCGCTTGCCTTGGTGGCGATGGGCTACGCGTTTTCCCTTCTTTCCGGCCACCTTCGGCGGGCGTTTCTTGCGCTTCTTGCAGGTATAATTGTGCAACATTCCCGTGGTCTCCCGCGGATGCTCACGAACGAGCTTTGCCATCACTCCTCCTTGGAACTTGGCCGCCCGCTCCGATGGACATGATAGCCCAACGGCACTATCCTCCCTCCAGACCGGCAGACATCGGTTGAAGGTAAGACGGCGACCTTTTGTGTTTCCGTCGAACTGGAACGGGTCGTGTAGCTTGAACTGCACGACCCTTTTTCTTGCCCGACAGGTACTCTATGACGGGCTCCCGTCTCGCGTCAATCAGCAGGTGTGATTTTGCTATTTCCACCGTTAAATTCGATTAATCAAATTATCGAGTTCGATTCGGTTAATCGAATTGATTCGTTCGATTCGGTTAATCGAATTGATTCGTTCGATTCGGTTAATCCAATTAACGAGTTCGATTCGTCAGGATCGAAGGCGCAGGCTTCGAGCGGCCCCACCGAGCGCGACCGCACCGACGACGCGGGGACGGGCGGGCGGCGGGCGCTAGGTGAGCCACCACCACCACGAGCTCGCCGGCTTGAACCGCTCGAAGCGCTCCGCGGTGACGGGCTGGCGTTCGTGCTCGCGGGCCTCGGGGCGATCGAGGTCGACCTCGTGCAGCTCACCGAGCGGGGCGGTGGTGGGCTCGTGGGCTTCGAGCGGCCCCACCGAGCGCGACCGCACCGACGACGCGAGGACGGGCGGGCGGCGGGCGCCAGGTGAGCCACCACCACCACGAGCTCCGCCGGCTCGGACCGCTCGAAGCGCTCCGCAGTGACGGGCCGGCGTTCGTGCTCGCGGGCCTCGGGGCGGTCGAGGTCGACCTCGTGCAGCTCATCGAGGGGGACGGTGGTGAGCTCGTGGGCTTCGAGCGGCCCCGCCGAGCACGACCGCGCCGACGACGCGCGAGACGGGCTGATCAGAGACGCTTCCCAAGGATTTCCGAAGCGAGCACCGCAAGCCGCGAAACTTCGGCGTTGTAGGCCGAGACGTCGGCCTCAACGACCAACGGACGCGTAAGGACCGGCGCTCGCTTGTTGGCTACCTCGGTCAGCGAACCAAAGCCGCAGGTGCACCACAGCAAATTGCGAACGTCGTGGTTCGCAGCGATGACCGGGTGCGCGATGGGCTGGGTCGACATGCCGACGACCGCGCGATCCAGCTCTACATCAAGCTGTGCCGTGACCTCGGAGACCGCGCGCTCGATTTCGCTGCGCTTTTGCAAGCCCCCTTCGCATTGCGACAGGCGGGAACGAAGATCATCTAAGGTCGGATCAAGATCATTCATGGACGGGAGCACCTAACCACCAAGCCGCTGCTTGTCTACGCCGTCGGGTAGGAACGAGGGCTAGGAGCGCGGCGGGGGGGCTCGTGGTGGAAGGTGCTGTTCGTCGGCGGAAAAAGAAGTGTATTCAGCTTCAACCTTTGTGCACGAACCAACACTTCATTGCAATGTCGAGGAGCATCGCCTTCCACTGCTTCCTTGGCGCATTGATGCGATCAAGCCCCTCAATGCCAGAGTGGCCGTCGGACCCCGGCATCCCGCGCAGCTGCTCTAAAAGCCCGCCCGGATCATTGACCACTCGGACACGCGGTTCGTTATATGTGGCAGCAACTTCCAAAATGTCAGCAACGCTAATGGCAAAGACGCTGCACAGTTCCCGCGGCTCGCCCGGGGTATTGCTGACGGCCGCAGCACGCAACTCTATTGCCTGTGTTGGCGAGGTGCGTCTCTTGTCCCATACGGATACCCGAACTGGACTGTGCAGCTTGTCCTTTTCGGTGGGATTCATTGCTTCCCAAGTCGGTTTTGTCGCACCGACGGGTAAGTGCAGCGGGATCGGCCGCAGCACTCTAAGGACATCCGCGTTGCGCGGCAACTCTGAATCGCTCACGGGCGGTTCCGTAACAAGCGCAATAACTCAAAAAACCGCGCAGGAAACGTGGTGTCGCGCTCTTCGTCGGTACCGTCCGTATCGCCAGTCTCGAAGTTCTTAAAGAACCATTCAGTGGAGCCGTCGGCATAAACCTGCGCATCGAGATAGAGGCGCCCGTCGTTCCACGCGAACCGCACGCCACCGTCAGCCGTCTGTTCTACAGTCGGCTCCGGTGGAGTCGTTGCAGCGCAGAACAGGTGCCAAGTTTGAAGGGCTTGGCCAACGAGCGCAAGGTCGATGCCGCGCTTGCTCAGGCCAGCCATTGCGGCGTGGAATTCCGAGCTATAGGACTCACGGGAAATCGCGGCCTTGGGAGGCTTCGCGGCTTCGTTTAAGACTTTAAGAAGGTGCTCGAATGTCTCGCCTGACCGCAGGATATTCAGTGCAACAATGACACTCTCTGACGTTATACTCCCAGGGCCCATATGCCTGTCGGGCGGATTGGGGGGTGGCACAACTCGCAGGTACGAGCCACGGCGCTTTGCCCGGTCGGCGGCGTCGGCCGACGCGCTTTCTACCCGCTGGGTTCTAGCTGCAAGTCTAGCGGCTTTTTCGGGTATGCTCATTTGGCGTCATCGCTTTTTGTGACGGCTTCCGTCTTTAGCGACTGTGCGGCTTTCAGAACATCCAAGACGCGCTCGCTAAACGAGCTGCCAGCCTGCTGGAAATCCGGGATTCCTTCAATGATCGTTGTCAGCACTTCAGTTACGACATCGAGCGCGACACCGAAAGGAAGCGCAATGCGGGCGATCGGTTCGCTCCGCACGGTCACCCGCTCCCCATCTCGCTGCACGTGTTCCCAAGTGGACGAAGTATCAAAAACACGAATCAGAGTGTTTTGGCTTATGTGGTAGAAGTTCAGAACCACCGCGTCGGTGCCACCATCAACAACAACGGTGTTCGCAAATTGCGGCGGACGGTCCTCTTGACCCTTGAACGGCGCGTATTCTAGCCGTTTCACAGTTGCTCGCGCTGAGCCGGTGCTCGTTTCCCTTTGCTTCTGTTTCTCTCGGCTCACCCCGCGGAGCCTATCCGACCTATTCCAGATTCGCCAGCCCGGCGGCTCTGTTCCGCAGGATCCAACCGTTTGGCACGAAGGTGGGCCACCACCACCTCGACGTGCTCCGCCGTCCGGCTGCTCGTGAGGGCCAGGCCGAGCACCACCACGAACTCGATGACGGGCTCGACGTGGCGGTCGACCTCGGGGCGCTGGCGATCGTCGCGATGGCTTCGAGGTGGGCCACCACCACCTCGACGTGCTCCGCCGTCCGGCTGCTCGTGAGCCTGAATGCTGCGCATTCTCCGCGTAACCGCGCCCGCGCTCGAAAAATTCACACGACCACGCAACTTCCGTCGAGCCGCGTCGATAAGGTGGGCATGACGAACGAACGCCACGATCCGCCCGCCTTCCAACTCCTCTGCGCGCCGGGGTGTGTGGCTGCGACGGGCGCACGCGTGCTCGCCGGCCGGGGCGCAATCGCCGCGGCGTACTCGACCGCAGACACCCCGATCCGCGCCGCGTGCGTGGTCTGCTCGGGGGTGAGGGTGTGCGAGGTCGAGGTGGGCGCGGCGTTGATCCGCGCCATCTCGCGATTGTACGCGGCGCCCATCTCGGGGCTCATCTGCTCGCGCGGAGTCGAGACGCCATGCGGTCGAGCGGTCGAGCGCACCGGCATGGCGGCGAGGGGCCACGGAGCACGGCGGAACCATCCGCGCCGAGCCGCGCGACGGCTGCGGAACGCGGTTCGTGGTGGACTTGCCTTCCGTGGTGGAGAGCGAAACGGACGGCGGCCGAGGAGCGGGCGAGTGACGCCCCGGACCGGCGCGCGGGCGTCAGGACGTGATGCGGGCGCCGACAATCAGCACGCGCCCGTCCGGGACCAGGATCGGCATGGCGTGGTGCTCGCGCGCGATGCTCATGTTGGACAGTGCCGCCTGCGCCTTCCGGACAGCCCGGCACCAACTACCTCAAAATGCAGGCGGCGAGACCGGCTGCCATCCGTCTGGCAGGCATCGGCGACCGCCTGCCACCCGTCCGGTAGGCATCGGCAACCGGCTGCCACCCGTCCGGCAGGCATCGGCGACCGGCTGCCACCCACCCGGCAGGCATCGGCGACCGGCTGCCATCCGCCGGCAGGCATCGGCGACGGACTGCCACCCGTCCGGTAGGCATCGCCGATCGGCTGCCACCCGACCGGCAGGCATCGGCAACCGGCTGCCATCCGTCTGGCAGGCTCTTGCAACCGGCAGCCACCCGTCTGGCAGGCATCGGCGACCGGCAGGGGGACCACGGCGCGGGGTGGGCGCCAGACTGCCAGCTAGCCAGCCAGCCCACTGGCGCGGAGCGCCCTTGCGAGATCGCGGCGCGGATCACAATTGTGCTTGGCCACACCGCCGTAATCAGAGAAGCTCCCACTCCACACCTCGCGTGGCGGGGTGACAGCGAAAGGATTTCCTGATGGCGGTGTTTGGCTATGGCATCGTGGCTGACCGGGGTTTCGTCGCGTTCGAGCCCGAGCTCGAAGAGGGCGCCTGGAGCGAGGTGGCAACGAAGAAGTATGACGACGCCGCCAAGGAAAACGCGGCGGCGCTGCTTGCCGCGCCGCAAGCGGTGGTGTGGAAGCTGCGGCTGCGCGGAGGCATTGCGACGGTCCTCGCGGCGCTCGGAGCGCCCTCGGTCGTCGAGCTCGACAGTGCCTGGGACTCGACGCAAAGGCGGCTCTTCCACCGCATCGGGGCCGCCGCCGACGACACGGATCGCACCGTCCGCGCCGCCGCGGACCGGCTGGCGAAACAGCTCCTCTCCGGCGGGGGCACCGGACAGACCATGTTCGACCTGGACGATGAAGTGGACTTCGGCCGCAATCAAATCGCGCTCACGCAGAAGGACGGTCCTCTGGCCGCGGACGCCGCGAAGCTCAAGCTCGGGGACGTCCTCGGTGACGTCGCCAAGACGACAGAAGCCCTGGCCAAAGGCCTCGGCCGCGCGTCGGGTAGCAAGCGGCGGCCGCCGTCGCGGGTGCTCCGCGAGGCCGTCGCCGAGTGCGCGGCAGCCTTCAATGGCGTCCATAGCGATCTCGCCTGGTTCCTGAGCAAGACGCCCCCGGGGGCCGATCACGACCGCCTCGCGGCCCTCGCCGCGCCGCTCGAAGCGTTGCTGTCGCGGCACGAGGCACCGGCCGCCGCGCCAGCCGATCCCGCGGCCCCGGCGTCGCCGCCAGCACCCGAAGGCAAGCCCGACGGTTCGTGACGCGCAGACCGTGCGAGCCCGAGCCACGTGCGGGCTCGAGTTCGCGTGCGGGCTCCGCGGACAGGTCGGCTCACGTCGTCGCCGGGACGGCGAGCCTGGCGCCCTGACATTCCGCCGTCTTCACCACGATCGATTGGACAGTGCGGTGAGGGCGCTCGCGCGGGCGTACGCCGAGCGCCACATCGCGGTGATCGACTTGATCTTCTCCAGGCCGCCCGACAATTCCGACCCCGTCCAAGCCTTCGCCGACGCGTTCCGGTTCCGAAAAGAGGGCCGCTAGATGTTCGCCCCCGTCGTCTACACCCTGTGTCTTCTCACGAGCCTCGGCTGCGCCGTTCTTCTCCTGCGCGGCTACCTGCGAAGCCGTTCCAGGCTGCTTTTCTGGAGCGCCCTCTGCTTTGCCTGCCTGGCTCTCCAGAATGGCATTCTGCTGGCCGGCGGCGTGATGGTCCCCGACGTGGATCTGGTGTTCTGGCGAAACGCGATCGGCCTGGCCGGCCTGTGCCTGTTGCTGTTCGGGCTGATCTGGGAGGTGAAGTGATGCACGGTCTGCAAGCAGCCAACCACGTCATGGCCGGCGCCATGGCTCTGGCATGCGCCGCCATCGGGCTCGTCTTTCTACACATCTGGCGCAGATCGCGCGACAGGCTGTTCGCGATGTTCGCGGTCGCGTTCTGGATCCTCGGCGCCAATCGCCTGGCGCTGTCGCTGTCGACAGTCGAGGACGAGGGCCGTACTTACTTGTATCTCGTCCGCTTCTTCGCCTTCTCGCTCATCTTGATCGCCATCATCGACAAGAACCGGAAGAGCGGCCCCAGGTCGTGATCGACGTCACCGGCGCAGTCCGTCCCAAAGGCGGGGCGGCCACTCCCGATGCGGCGAGAGCGGCGTCTCCGTCGCTGCGGTCCAGTTGCTCACCTCACCAGGTTGCGCGCCGCTGACGTACCGAGATGGACGTGGGCTCGTGGCCGGCAGCGCAGGGCGAGCAAGGCGTAGGCAATGGCGGTGGCCTCGATGACGCAGAAGCTGACCAGCCCGACGGGGAGGAAATCGGAGAAACCGAATCGCAATGGCCGGCCCTCGGGGTCGCGGAGATTCGCTCGCTCGGTGATCGCCTGGGCCAGCGGGCCGGAGGTCGCCGCAGTGAGGAAGAGCGAGCTGCCCGCGCAGACGGCGAGGGCGAGGCCGACGTAGACGGCGTGCGGCGGGAGGCGGCGCGCGAGCGAGTCGGCGACGTCGAGGAGGGCGGCCATGCTGGGGCCGGCGGAGAAGATGCCAGTCACCAGGCCGGCGACAAGGAGGAACACGACGAGCTGGCCTGTCGGCGAGATGGGCAATGTCTGAATCGAGCGCGCGACGGCCTCGAAGACGCCGGCCCTGCGCACGGCGGCGACCATCACGAAGAGCGAGAGCAAGAACAGCGTGGCTTCGGAGTCGATGCCCGAGCGCACCAGCTTTTCGCCCAGGCGGTGACGGAGCGCGAGCGCCAGGCCGACGCCGAGCCAGCACACGAGCTCCGGGGTGATGCCCCAGCTCGCGGGCAGCAGCGTCCACGCCGCCAGCATGAGGGCGAGCGAGACGACGGCCGGGACGAAGGTGCGGCGGTCGAGCGCGACGCGGCGGTGCATCGCCAGGACGATGGCGCGGGTGAGCTGCGCCGAGATGGGATCGCGGGCGACGCCGCGGGCGGGGCGCACGACGACGAGGACGATGGCGAGGAGGACGGCGAGGGCGACGGCGGTCGCGGGGGCGGCGCGCTGGAGGTAGCCGACGAAGGTCAGGCGACCGCCGCTGAGCAGGAGGATCGCGGGGAAATCGCCGATGGGGGTGGCGGCGCCGCCGAGGTTGCAGGCGACGAGCAGGACGCCGACCGTCCACGAGACGTAGCGCTGCCGCGGACCGGCGAGCTTGAGCAGCACGTGCAGGACGGGGAGCACGAGCACCAGCGCCGTGATGTTGTTCACGACACCGCTCACGACGTACATGACGACCGCGAACACCGCGAGCGCGCGCACGGCGTCGGCGCGGCTGGCCCGCGTGGCGATCACAGCGAGGCGATCGAACAGGCCCGCTTCGGCCAGCATGCTGGACAGCAGGCCGAGCGCGACGAGGATGACGAGCACGTTCCACGGCACCTCGGCGAGCAGGGCCGGCGTCGTGGCGATGCCGAGCAGCGTCGCCGCGAGGCACGAGAGGCCGGCGCCGCACGTCACGATCAGGACGCGTCGCTTCGGCAACAAGGCCTGGAGGGCGAGCGCGGTCATCAGGATGCCGGGCAAGATCACCCGCGCCGCCGTCATGGCCCGACCACCCGCGAGAACGGCTCGCTGGGCGTCTCGGCGAGCCAGCGTGGATAGAGCGTCATCGGGCGGGCGAGCACGTTCCAGCCGACCAGCGTGCGGAACTGGGTGCGCACGTCCGGGCCGGCGACGCGAAGCCAGGCGGGCGAGACGTAGGCATTCGCGCCGACCGATCCGTACACGAACGTCAGGAGCGCGCTCTTGCGGCCTGCCCAGCGCTGGATCTCGCCCATGCGGACCTCTTCGACCCGGCCGCCGAAGTTCGCGAGGATGCGCCGCAGGTCGCCTTCGAGGCCGCCTTCGCCGAGCACCAGCCCGAGGCGCGCGTCGCGCAGGGCCGACACCAGCGCATCGAGAAAGAAAGCTTCCAGGCCGACCACGAGCACCGTCGTCGCGGTGCCCAGCGCGCGCACGATCTCGGTCGCATCGATGGCGGGCGCAGGCCGGCCTTCGAGCGCTTCCGAGAGGACGAGGTCGAGCACCGGGTAGTCGGAGCCGAGCTGCTCGCGCGCCTCCACGAGCAGCGCGGTCCCGCCCGCGGCGAGCAGCTCGCTGGTGAACAGGCGCGCCGCGGAGCACATCCCGAGCTCGGCCGCGGCGAGCCGGAACGCGGCGGGCGCGCTCACCGGCAAGGTCACGAGGCGCCCTTCGCGGCCAGCCGTTCGAGCAGCGCGTCGAGCATGCAGACCATCGCCGCGTTGGCGAGCGCGTGGTGCGGCGGCCCGTCGGTCAGCGAGTCGGTGACGGCCGCGAGCTCGCGGGAGCCCGCGGGAGCCAGCCGTTCGAGCACCCGCCGCGGCATCTCCAGCGGATAGTGCGCGTCCT
>Ga0163144_10008553_pt1 | contig 22137 bp, 24 predicted proteins | sample OliLak19BULKMAT1_FD_123175 | JGI IMG/M metagenome (GOLD analysis project Ga0163144, IMG submission 123175) | Freshwater microbial mat bacterial communities from Lake Vanda, McMurdo Dry Valleys, Antarctica - Oligotrophic Lake LV.19.BULKMAT1 | ecosystem: Environmental > Aquatic > Freshwater >... | reverse complement strand
TGCCGACCGAGGCCATGATTGGACGATGTGTCGCCACGACGACGTCCTTCGCGGCAAGGCCGACGCAGCCGGCGAGCAGGTCGACCGGCATCGCCGGTCCGAGTGACAAAGGCTGCGGTGCGTCGATCGTGACGATATCGCCCGTCACTTTGACCTCGACCAACCCGGCGATCTCCTCGAAGCGCAGCGCGCCGTTCGTCGCCCGGCCTTGCCGCGCCAGCACCCAGCCGGTGCCGACATTGGGATGACCGGCGAACGGCATCTCGCTGGTGCGATTGAAGATGCGCACGCGTGCGGTGTTGGCCGGATCGGCCGGCGGCAACACGAAAGTCGTCTCGCTCAGGTTGAATTCGGCGGCGAGGGATTGCATCTCCGCATCCGACAGGCCTTGCGCGTCGGGAAAGACGGCCAGCGGATTGCCGCCGAAGCGGCGGTCGGTGAAAACATCGACGGTGACGAACGGGTAGGTCTTCATTGCGGGCTCGCTAGACGACTTCGACACCGATCTCGCCGGCAATACGGCGCAAGGCGGCGACGGAACGCGCCGTGGCATTGCGGCCGTCGCTCGGACAGTGCGTCTCGATACTGGCAAGCACTTCGGGCACTTTGACGCGGCGCAGCAACCGCTTCAATTCGTCCGCCCACGGAATGTCGCCGTCGCCCAGCGGCACCGTCCGCTTCGCCGTCATGTCGCGGTCCTTGAGATGGATGGCGTCGATATGTTCCGCGAGCGCATCTACTTCGGCATCGCTTGGCGGCGCCCCGATCGCCCATGCATTGCCGATATCGAGCAACGGCTTCAAGGTTGTCGGCAAAGGCTCCGGGAACTCTTCGAAAAATGCCACGAGGTCCGCCACCGAACCGACGTTGCAGACAGGCTCGTTCTCGACCTCCAAATCGACGCTGTAGCCGGCGGCAAGGTCGGTCAGGCGCTCGAACGGAGGCACCAGATCGAAAGGCTGATATCCCGGGTAGCGCAAATGGGTGAACACGCGCAGCTTGCGGGCCTTCAGCACGATGGCCACGTCGAAGGCATAGGCCAGCGGATCGTCGCTGGGGCAGCTCGCGGGATCGAAGGCGAAGTCGACCTTGCCGCCGGCCGCTTCCTTGCCGGGCATGGCCCATTTCAACACAGGCGAGACGAACGTCGGGATGCTGAGGCCGGCCTTCTCGAGCGTCCGGGCGATGCCCGCAACTTCGTCCAGCTTCATGCCCATCAGATTGCAGCCGCCGACCGTCCGCATGTCGAGGCGGCGGACGTCGTTCTCGGCGCAAAACGAGATCATTTCGTCGAGGGTAGGGCCGATTTCGTCGCCGATCACGGCGAGGGCAAGACGGGGCAAGGTCATGCGGCGACCCTACTATCGGCCGCCGTCTTTGGCTAAGGTCTCGTTCGCGATCGAGGGAGGCGGCATGAGCGACGATGCGGCGATTTTCGTGGGAGCGAGCGATGCCGACCAGTATCTCCTGCTGAAGTACGGCAACCGGCACGGCCTGATTGCCGGGGCGACCGGCACCGGCAAGACAGTGACCCTGCAGACCATTGCCGAGGGCTTCTCCGCTTACGGCGTGCCGGTGTTCATGGCCGATGTGAAGGGCGATCTGTCGGGCATCAGCCAGCCGGGCGGCGACAATCCGAAGGCGGTCGAGCGTGCCAGGCAAATGGGGATCGATGCCTACGCGGGCCGTGCCTTCCCGACGGCCTACTGGGACCTGTTTGGCCAGAAGGGCCACCCGATCCGGACGACGGTGAGCGAGGTTGGCCCGGTCTTGATGGCGCGCCTGCTTCAGCTCAACGAAACCCAGGAGGGCGTGCTCAACATCGCCTTCAAGGTCGCCGACGAACAGGGCCTGCTGCTGCTCGACTTCAAGGATCTTCAGGCCCTGCTGCAATGGCTGGCGGAGAATGCCGGCCAGCTCACCACCGAATTCGGCAATGTCAGCAAGCAGTCGGTCGGCACCATCCAGCGCCAGCTCCTGATGCTCGATCAGCAGGGCGGCGAAGGCTTTTTCGGTGAGCCCGCACTCGATCTCGCCGACATGATCCGCTGCGACGCCGCGGGCCTGGGCATGATCAACGTCCTGGCCGCCGACAGGCTGATGCAGAGCCCGCGACTCTACGGCACGTTCCTGCTGTGGCTCCTCTCCGAGCTGTTCGAGGCGCTGCCCGAAGTGGGAGATCTCGACAAGCCCAAGTTCGTCTTGTTCTTCGACGAGGCCCATCTGCTGTTCGACGATGCGCCCAAGGCATTGCTCGAGCGAATCGAGCAGGTCGTGCGGCTGATCCGATCGAAGGGTGTCGGCATTTATTTCATCACCCAGAACCCGCTCGACATTCCCGAATCGGTGCTGGGCCAGCTCGGCAACCGCGTGCAGCATGCGTTGCGCGCCTTCACGCCGCGGGACCAGAAGGCGGTCAAGGTCGCGGCCGAGACCTTTCGCCCGAACAAGAAGTTCGATGTCGCTCAGGCGATCACCGAGCTGGGGGTGGGCGAGGCGCTGCTGTCGTTCCTCGACCCCAAGGGCGTGCCGACGCCGGTCGAGCGCAGCCTGATCGCACCGCCCCAGGGGCGCATTGGCCCGGCAAAGGATGCCGAGCGCGCGGCGGTCATGTCGGCGAGCCCGCTAGCCGGCAAGTACGACAAGGCCATCGACCGGGCCTCCGCCTACGAAATGCTGACCGGCCGTGTCGCAGCGTCAGCTCCGGCCGAGCCGGCGGCTCCGGCCGGCGGAGCACCGAAGCGGCGCGGCCAATATGGCTCGGTGCCGCCGACGGTGCCGACCACGTCGGGTCCCTGGGGCACGCGGCCTGAGGTTTTGACACCCGTGCCGCAGGAAGCGCCGCGTCCTGAGCCCCGCCTCAAGAAGGCACAACCGCCTGCGCCGGCCCCCGAGCCGAAGGCCAAGGCGCCGGTCGGTCGGCCGCGCGATTCGATCGGCGTGACCGTGGCCAAGGCCGCAGGACGCAGCATGGCGACCGTGGCCGCGCGCGAGGCCGCCAAGGCGGTGTTCGGGAGAGGCAAGGCAGCGAGCATCGGCGCCACCGTTGGCGGCGCCGTGCTGCGCGGCGTGCTGGGATCGATCCTGCGCTGACCTCAGGCCAGCCGGTCGAGTTCCTTGACGATGGCGTCGCCCATTTCCTGGGTGCCGACCTTCTTGATGCCGTCGGTCTTGCCGCCAACCAACAGGTCGCCGGTGCGGTAGCCCGCCGCCAGCACATTCTCGACCGCCTTCTCGACCATGTCGGCATCCTTGCCGAGATCGAACGAGTAGCGAAGCATCATGGCGTAGGACAGCGTCTGGGCGATCGGATTGGCGAGGCCCTTGCCCGCGATGTCGGGCGCGCTGCCATGGATGGGCTCATAGAGCGCCTTGCGCCGGCCGGTCGCGTCGGGCGCGCCGAGCGAGGCCGAGGGCAGCAGGCCGAGCGAGCCGGTCAGCATCGACGCTTCATCCGAGAGAATGTCGCCGAACAGGTTGTCGGTGACGATCACGTCGAAATCACGCGGCGAGCGCAGCAGCTGCATGGCGAGCGCGTCGGCATACATGTGGCTGAGCGCCACGTCGGAGTACTTCTCCTTGTGCAGCTTCGTCGCTTCCTCGCGCCACAGCACACCCGTGTGCATGACATTGGCCTTCTCTGCCGAGAGCACCTTGTTCTTGCGCTTGCGCGCCAGCTCGAAGGCGACGGCGCAGACGCGGCGGATTTCGGGTGCCGTGTAGCGCTGCGTATCGAAGGCCTCGACCTCGCCGTTGGCATTGGTATGGCGGCCGCGCGGCTCGCCGAAATAGACGCCGCTGGTCAGCTCGCGGATGATCATGATGTCGAGACCTTTTATGATCTCGGGTTTTAGCGAGCTTGCATCCACCAGCGCGTCGAACACCTTGGCCGGGCGCAGGTTGGCGAAGAGGTCCATCTCCTTGCGCAGCCGCAGCAGGCCGCGCTCCGGCTTCTTGCTGAAGTCGGCGGTGTCCCACTTCGGACCGCCGACCGAGCCGAACAGCACGGCATCGGCCTCGAGTGCGGCCTTCATGGCGTCGTCGCTGAGCGGCACGCCGTGCTTGTCGAGAGCGGCGCCACCCACCAGGTCTTCCTTGATGTCGAAACCGACCGCGCGCTTCTTGCCCATCCAGGCGATGATCTTGCGGACTTCGTTCATCACTTCGGGGCCGATGCCGTCACCGGGCAGCACCAGCAGATTGCGGTTGGACGCCATGTTGTCAGGTCTTCCAGTTCGAGTTGCGCATTTGAATGCGAGAGAACGGTGTCATCCCGAGCGAAGCGAGGGACCCTTACACGGTCTGAGCAAAGGTCCCTCGCTTCGCTCGGGATGACACCGTGCGGTAGATCAGGCCGCGTTATTCAGCCAGGGTTGCGATTCTTTCTGCTTCTTCTCGAAGGAATCGATGTCGGCCTTCTTCTCAAGCGTGAGGCCGATATCGTCGAGACCTTCGATCAGGCACTTCTTGCGGAAGGCGTCGATCTCGAAATGGACCGTGCCGCCGTCCGGGCCCTTGATCTCCTGCTTTTCGAGATCGACCTCGATGATGGCGTTCGAGCCGCGGCTCGCATCATCCATCAGCTTGGCGATGATCTCCTTGGAGACCTTGATCGGCAGGATGCCGTTCTTGAAGCAGTTGTTGTAGAAAATGTCCGCGAAATCCTCGGAGATGATGCAGCGGATGCCGAAGTCGAGTAGCGCCCAGGGGGCGTGCTCGCGGCTCGAGCCGCAGCCGAAGTTGGGGCCGGCCACGAGGATCTTGGCGTTCTGGTAGGCCGGCTGATCGAGGATGAAATCCTTCTTCTGGCCGTCGGCGGTCCAGCGCATCTCGTAGAACAGGCCTTCCTTCAAGCCAGTGCGCTTGATGGTCTTCAGGAACTGCTTGGGAATGATCATGTCGGTGTCGACATTGACCATTGGCAGCGGCGCGGCGACACCGCGGAGCGTCGTGAATTTTTCCATGGGAATCCCCTTGCGAAAACGCCGGAATAAACGGGCTTTCGGACCCCGGGTCAAGCCGGGGGGCCGTTCTCCTCCCCCGTCCTCGGGGGGGGTGCCCCGTAGGGGCGGAGGGGTCATGAGCAGCCAGCGGGTGTCTCTGACCCCTCCGGCGCTGCGCGCCACCTCCCCAGCTTCGCTGGGGAGGAGAGAGAACGTCAGCGGGTCTTGATCACCAGGGTGCCGGCGATCATGTCGTGCAGGCCGCGCTTGCGGTCGGTGAAGGCGATCATGATGAAGCCGATGCACAGGATGATGGCCGAGATGATCTTGGCGAAGTAGCGGCCGGTGGCATTCAGGAAGCTCAGCCGCTGGCCCTGGTCGGTCACGACCCGGAGGCCCATGGCCATCTTTCCGACCGTGGCGCCGCGCTCGGAACTCTCGAGCAGCGCGAAATAGAGCCAGGCGATCAGCAGCGATACGAAATTGGCCGAGGAGCTGTAGCTCTCCATGTCGGTGCTGAAGAAATTGAATCCGGCCACGGCGCCGACCGCACCCATGACGAGGCTGATCAGGATGGCGTCGATGATGTAGGCAACCAGGCGGATCCAGAAGCCGCCATAGGCGACCTGGCTCGCGCCTGCCGGGCGGGCGTCCCAGACGGGCGGGGGCGGCGCAGCGGGACCTGAATTCGGGACGCTCATGAGTGTCTCTCTCCCTGGAAGGTGGGCGGGCCGATCCTACCACAGGCACCGTGCATCTTCCTGCCCCGAAAAGAAATCGGGCGGTGCATTGCTGCACCGCCCGTTGTTTCGCAGAAGTCGCTGTCGGCTGTCGCGCTTACTGGAAGTCCCGCACGTCCGCGAGGGTGCCGCGGATGGCTGCCGCCACGGCCATCGCCGGGCTCACCAGATGGGTGCGCCCGCCGCGGCCCTGACGGCCTTCGAAGTTGCGGTTCGACGTCGACGCGCAGCGCTGGCCGGGATCGAGCCGGTCGGCGTTCATGGCGAGGCACATCGAGCAACCCTGCAGGCGCCATTCGAAGCCCGCCTCGATGAAGATCTTGTCGAGGCCTTCCCGTTCCGCCTCGGCCTTCACCAGGCCGGAGCCCGGCACCACCATGGCCGACACGGTCGAGGCGACCTTGCGGCCACGGGCGATCTCGGCGGCGGCGCGGAGATCCTCGATGCGGCCGTTGGTGCAGGAGCCGATGAACACGCGGTCGATCGGCACGTCGACCAGGCGGGTGCCCGGCGTCAGGCCCATGTAGGCGAGCGAGCGCGCCCAGGCCTCGCGGCGGTTCTCATCGGGCGCATTGGCCGGGTCGGGAACCATGTCGGTGATCGGCAGCGCATCCTGCGGGCTGGTGCCCCAGGTCACCATCGGCGGGATGTCGGCGGCGATGAGGTCGAGCTGGCTGTCAAACACCGCATTCTTATCGCTCGGCAGACGACGCCACTGACCCAGTGCCAGGTCCCAGGCGCCGCCCTTCGGCGCGTACGGCCGGCCGTAGAGGTACTTGAAGGTGGTCTCGTCAGGCGCGATCAGGCCGGCGCGCGCGCCCGCCTCGATCGACATGTTGCAGACCGTCATGCGGCCTTCCATCGTCATCTCGCGGATGGCGCGGCCGGCATATTCGATCACGTAGCCGGTGCCGCCGGCGGTGCCGAGCCTGCCGATGATGGCGAGAATGGCATCCTTCGCGGTGACGCCGATCGGCAGGCTGCCTTCGACGGCGACACGCATGTTCTTGGCGGGCTTCTGGATCAGCGTCTGGGTGGCGAGCACATGCTCGACCTCCGAGGTGCCGATTCCGAAGGCCAGCGCGCCGAATGCGCCGTGCGTGGAAGTGTGGCTGTCGCCGCACACGATGGTCATGCCGGGCAGGGTGAGGCCCTGCTCGGGGCCGATCACGTGCACGATGCCGCGGCGCGGATCGTTCATGTCGAAATACGGCACGCCGAATTCCGCGACGTTCGTCTCGAGCGTCTCGATCTGAATCCGCGATTCCTCATCGACGCCGCCCGCGCTGGCCGGCAGGGTCGAGGTATTGTGGTCGGCCACCGCGATGGTGGCGTCAGGACGGCGTACCGTCCGGCCGGTCATCCGCAGGCCCTCGAAGGCCTGCGGGCTGGTGACTTCGTGCACCAGGTGCCGGTCGACATAGATCACGCAAGTGCCGTCGTCCTGGCGATGGACGACATGGCCATCCCAGATCTTCTCGAACAGGGTGCGCGGCTTGGGCGGCTCGGGTGGCGGCGTGGCCGCCTTCTTGCGGAACGCCATGATGCACCTACTTCTTGCTGCCGCCCTTGGCGGCGCGGATGCTTCCCTCGGCCTTGGGCTTTTCCTTCTTGATCCTCTCGCGGCGCGGACGCTTCTCGGCCTCCTCGGCCTGCACGGCCAGCAACTCGCGCTGGGCCTCGGTGTCCTCGGCGATGCGGCTCGCCTTGCCGCGCAGATCGCGCAGGTAATAGAGCTTGGCGCGGCGCACGACGCCCTTACGCACGACCTCGATCTCCCAGATGCCCGGACCGTACAGCGGGAACACGCGCTCCACGCCTTCGCCGAAGCTGATCTTGCGCACGGTGAACGACGAGTTCACGCCGGCGTTCTTGCGTCCGATGCACAGGCCTTCGTAGACCTGGATGCGTTCGCGGCTGCCTTCCTGAACCTTGACGTGCACGCGCAGCGTGTCGCCCGACTCGAAGCGCGGCACCGGCCGTTCGGCCTGCACTTTGTCGATCGTCGTCTGGCCGACCATATCGAGAATGTTCATCGTATCCATCCTTTCGTCACTTCTCTTCAGTTTCCGTCGCGGTCCGGCGCCGGGCCCACAGGTCGGGCCGCCGCCGCCGCGTAATCTCTTGCCGTCTCGTCGTCCGCCACTCCGCGACCTTGCCGTGGTGACCCGAGACCAGGACCTCCGGCACGTGCCGTTCGATCCCATCGGGCCCGGTCCACGATGCCGGCCTTGTGTAGTGCGGGTATTCCAGAAGCCCGTCCTCGAAACTCTCCTCGTTCGCCGATGCCGGCTCGCCCATCACCCCGGGCAGCAACCGTACGCAGCCATCCAAAACCGCCATGGCCGCGACCTCGCCGCCCGAAAGCACGAAATCGCCGACCGAAATCTCCTCCAGCGCATGGCCCTCGATGACGCGCTCGTCCACGCCCTCGAACCGTCCGCACACCAGCAACACCCCCGGCCCCGCCGCCAGCTGCCTCGCGCGGGCCTGACAAAAAGGCGTCCCACGCGGCGAGAGCAGTATCTTCGGCACTCCCGGAACGGCGACCGCCTCGATCGCCGCCGACAGCACGTCGGGCTTCATCACCATGCCGGCGCCGCCGCCGAACGGCGCGTCGTCGACCGTGCGATGGCGGTCCTTGGCAAACCGCCGGATATCGACGGCCGACAAGTCCCACACGCCGTCCCTCAACGCCTTGCCCGCCAGGCTTTCACCCAGGGGCCCTGGAAACATCTCCGGGAAGAGCGAGAGCGCAGTCGCGCGCCACACGTTCCTCTACGCCTCCTTCGTTTCACCGCCCGGCAGCACGCCTGCCGGCGGATCGACCACAACCTTGCCGCCCTCGACGTCGATCTCGGGCACCGCTTCGGCGGTGAAGGGCAGCATCACCGAACTCCGCGATGCGCAACCTCCCGAGACCTCCATCGTCCGCCCGCCGCCGAAATCGTGGAAGGCGATCACCTTGCCCCAATCCCGGCCATCCTTGCCGACGGCTGCGAGGCCGACGATGTCCGCCTCGTACCACTCCCGTTCGGCCGTGGCGGGCAGACGCTCGCGCTCCACATAGAGCCGCAAACCCCGCAATGCCTCGGCCGCCGTCCGATCGGCTACGCCCTCGATCCGGGCCAGCACCGCTTCCTTCACGGTGCTCAAAGCTTCGACCCGGTACTGCTTCCGTCCCGTCTCGTCCGACAGCGGGCCATAATGCGCCACCGCCATCGGGTCGTCCGTGTAGCTTCTGATGCGTACCAGGCCGCGCACACCGTGCGGCGCCGCGACGACGCCCAACAGGATGCGGCCCTTGGTCATCAGAAGATCCTCATCAGGTGGCCGCGGCCTCCTTGGCGGGCTCGGCCGGTGCAGCCGTTGCCGCAGCGGCCGCCGCCGCCTTCATGCGCTCCTGCGTCTTGGCGCGGGGCAGCGGCTTCTTGCTCTGCTCGCGGCGCTCGCGCGGCTTCATCAGCTCGGCCTGGGCCAGGAACTTCGCGACGCGGTCCGACGGCTGGGCGCCGACCTTGAGCCAATGGGCAATGCGCTCCTTGTCGAGCGTGATGCGCTGCTCGTGCTCACGCGGCAGCAGCGGATTGTAGGTCCCGAGCTTCTCGATGAAGCGGCCGTCACGCGGGCTGCGCGAGTCGGCGACCACGATGTGGAAGAACGGCCGCTTCTTGGCGCCGTGCCGGGTCATGCGAATTGCTAGCATACTTTCGATCCTCTCTTTCGATACGTCCGAGTCACTATGTTCCTTGATAGCTTCAGCGTGGAAAGCCCGGCGGCTGCATCATGCCCCCGAGCCCGCGCATGAATCCCTTTTCGCCGAGCTTGTTGACGCGCTTCATCATCTTCAACATGTCGGCGTGCTGCTTGAGCAGCTTGTTGACGTCCTGCACCTGCACGCCCGATCCCTTGGCGATGCGCTTCTTGCGCGACGCATGGATGACGTCGGGGTTGCGGCGTTCCTTGGGCGTCATCGCCAGGATGACCGCCTCCTGGCGCTTGAGCTGGCCTTCGTCGATCTTGGCCTTGGACATGGCGGCCTTGGCCTGCATGGCGCCCGGCAGCATGCCCATCAAGCCCGACAGGCCACCCATCTTGCGGAGCTGGCGAAGCTGGTTGAGCAGGTCGTCCATGTCGAACTGGCCCTTGCGGACCCTGGCGGCTAGCTTCTCGGCATCTTCCTTGTCGATCGTCTCGGCGGCGCGCTCGACCAGCGAGACGATGTCGCCCATGCCGAGGATGCGGCTGGCAATGCGGTCGGGATGGAACGGCTCCAGCGCGTCGAACTTTTCGCCGACGCCGATCAGCTTGACCGGGCGGCCGGTGACGGCGCGCATCGACAGTGCCGCACCGCCGCGGGAATCGCCGTCGACCCGGGTCAGCACGATGCCGGTGACGGCCAGCCGCTCGTTGAAGGCCTTGGCCACGTTCACGGCATCCTGGCCGGTCATGGCGTCGGCGACGAGCAGCGTCTCCTTGGGCTTGGCGAGCGCGCTGATGTCGGCCACTTCCTTCATCAACTCTTCGTCGATGGAGAGGCGGCCGGCGGTGTCGAGGATCAGGACGTCGAAGCCTTCGCGCCGCGCCGTTTCGAGCGCGCGGCGCGTGATCGCCAGCGGCATTTCCAGCGGCACGATTGGCAGCGTGGCGACGCCGGTCTGCTCGCCCAGGATCTTGAGCTGCTGCTGCGCGGCGGGACGGCGCGTGTCGAGCGAGGCCATCATGACCCGGCGCTTGACCGAGAACGAACCGCCGAATTCGGCGGCCATGCCCATCGGGCCCTGGCTGAGGCGATAGCCGATCTTGGCGCTGGAGGTGGTCTTGCCCGAGCCCTGGAGGCCCACCATCAGGATGACAACAGGGGGAATGGCGTTGAGGTCGAGGTCGGACACCGTGCCGCCCAGCATCTCGACCAGGTGATCGTTGACGATCTTGACGACCATCTGGCCCGGCGTGACCGAGCGGATGACGTCGGCGCCGATGGCCTTGGGACGAACTGAATCGACGAAGTCGCGGACGACAGGCAGGGCCACGTCGGCTTCGAGCAGGGCGGTGCGAACTTCACGCAGGGCCGCGTCGACATCAGCCTCGGAGAGCGCTCCACGCCCTCGCAGCTTGTCGAATACGTCGCCCAGACGTTTGCTCAGACCTTCAAACATGCCCGTTCCAGAACTCCATTCGCCCAAACGAAAATCGCGCCGATGCGCGAATCTTCGCGGATCAGCGGAGCTCCCCTCTCAGGCAACCAAGGCGGGGGAACCGGTAGAAATCGGCACGACCGATTGAGTGGCCGGGGTATAAGGCCTGCCGGCCAAGGAGTCAAAAGGCTTGCCGATTGACCATAACCCATTGATTTATAAAGATTCTCAGGCAATCGGCGGCCGCGAAATCATCCTTTTCCTGGTGGCCCTGCCCCTGGTTGGGCTGCCCGCGTTCTGGCTGCTGCCCGATCGCAGTCTGCTGTCGCTCCTTGGCCTGTTCTTCGGCGTGGGCCTCCTGACCGTCATTGTCGCCGTGGTGCCGCTCGGGAGGGCTGCCCTGCCGGCGCTGGGCTTCCGGGCGGTCGGCTGGAAGCCGCTGGTCCTGGGCACCCTGGGCACCATCGCCTTGTCGGTCGCCGTCAGCCAGCTCGGGATCGAACCCCAGGGCGTGAAACAGGCGATGCAAATCGCCCGCGAACCGGCGGCGTTTCTGATCACCCTCTTTCTGCTCGCGGTATTGGCGCCGCTGGTCGAGGAACTCGTCTTCCGCGGCCTGCTCTACGGCTGGATCGAAAGCCGCTGGGGGGCGGGGCTCGCCTTCGTGGTGAGTTCGCTGGCCTTCGCGGCGGCCCACGTCGAGCCCGCGCATGCCCTTCTCGTGCTGCCCTTGGGACTCATATTCGGCCTGCTGCGCTGGCGCACCCGGTCGCTGTGGCCGTCGCTGGTGGCGCATATGGCGAACAACGGCCTGGCCGTTGCCGCCGCCGCCTATCTCCAGGCCTGACGAAGATAGAGTTGATATTTCAGCAGGTTTTAGGCTATATTTGTGACAGGCTGGCGGAAATTGCGCCGGCCTTTTTCATTCCGGCAAGACCTGCCCGCGGCCGTCCGCGGGTTCGCGCAAAGCGCTTGGTGCAGCCGCCGCGAGTCCTTACTCGTGGGCCCATCAACCTCTGACCCCTCCGTCTCCTTCGGAGACACCTCCCTCGACAGGGCGGGCACACTTTCTGGCCCAACACACGCCCATTTCAGGTGGGCCCGGTGAGCAGGGCAAAAGCCCATGATTGCTGGCTCTTCGGCGCGCGGAGAGCCAAATATCCGACGGCCAAGTTGGGCCAAAATCGAAAAGTTGAGCCCGCCGTGGCGCGCTAGGACGCGAGCTTGCGGTCGACGAAGTCGAGCCGGTCCTGGCCCCAGAAGATCTCGCCGTCGATCACGAACGAGGGCGCACCGAAGACGTTCTGTGCGATCGCATGCTTGGTGTAGGCCTCGCGCTTCTCGGCGATCTCAGGTGTCTCGCTCGCCTTGACCACCGCCTCGGCATCGAGACCGCAGTTGGTGAGAATCTGCTTCAAGGTCGCGGGCTCGGCGGGATTCATCTCCTCGGCCCAGATCGCGGCCATCGCGGCGTGCGCGACCTTGATCGCATCGGCCATGCGGCCCTGCTCGCGCAACGCGATCACGCACTTGGCGGCCGGCAGTTCGTTGGTCGGAAAGAACTTGGGCTCAAGCGTCAGCTTTACGCCAGTCTGGGCGCGCCAGCGCTTCAGCTCCATCATGCGATAGGCCTGGCGTTGCGGCGCGCGCTTGGGCAGCGGCAGGCCGCCCGATACCGAGAACACCGATCCGAAATCGACCGGCCAGATCGTGACGCTGGCACCGTACTTCTTGGCCATCGCCTCGAAGCGCTTGGACCCGAGATAGGTCCAGGGTGAATTGATCGAGACGTAGTAGTCGACATGCTTTGCCATGGAATTTCCTCCGCCGCCCGACTGTGGCGCAAAGCCGTGTGATACGCCATCTTCGCGGCGTGCCGGAAAAAGCCATCGCCATAACGGGCGGCGACGCCGCCTATTTCGATCTGATGCGTGACTGCATCGGCTCGCTGCGCGCAACGTCGGAAGGCCTCGCGCTGGCGCTTGGCGTGCTCGATTGCGGCCTGACGGAAGAGCAACGCGCCTGGTGCCTTGGTCAAGGAGCCGAGCTGGTGGTGCCGCGGTGGGACTTCGACTTTCCTGGCCGCGACCGGCTCAAGGACGGTCACAAGGCGCTGACGGCACGACCGTTCCTGCCGCGCTACTTCCCGGGCTTCGATCTCTACCTATGGATCGACGCCGATTGCTGGGTGCAGCAGGGCGATGCCCTCTCGTTGTTCCAGGCCGCAGCCCGCACCGGCGCGCTTGGCGTGGCGCCCGAGATCCATCGGTCGATGCGGCACTATCGTCATGCGTGGCAGGAATTCTCTTCGGTCAACGGCGCGGCCTTCGAATCCTGCTTCGACAAGGAGACCGCCGATCGGCTGGTGCGCTATCCGCTGATCAATGCCGGCGTCTTTGCGCTGGCCGTCGACGCGCCGCATTGGCAGGGCTGGGCCGACCTGCTGGGAGAGGCCCTGCAGCGGTCGACCGACATGACCGACCAGATCTCGCTCAACGTGCTGGTCTACGACAAGGGCTTTGCCTGCGAGCCCTTGCCCAGCCGCTGCAACTGGCCGGTGCACCATGCCACACCGGCCTGGGACGCGGACCGCGGCCTGTTCGTCGAGCCCGCCATGCCCTACGAGGCGCTCGGCATCCTGCACCTCACGATCTACACCAAGCGCCTCACCGCCCTGGACGTGCGCGAGATCGGCGGAGCCCACGCCGGGCAGGTGCGGTCGCGCTCGTTGCGCTGGCCCGGTCGAACCGCCATATAGCGCCGCATGAGCAGGCTGCCGTTCTTGAAGATGCCCTTCTTGAAGATGCACGGGCTGGGCAACGATTTCGTGGTGCTCGATGCCCGCGCGACGCCGCTCGACCTGTCGCTGGAGCGCCGCCGCGCCATCGCCGACCGGCGCCTGGGCGTGGGCTGCGATCAGCTGATCGTGCTCGAACAGCCGACCGACGGCGATGCCGATGTTTTCATGCGCATCTTCAATCCCGACGGCGGCGAGGCCGGCGCCTGCGGCAACGCCACGCGCTGCGTCGCCTCCGTCGTGATGGACGAGCGCAAGACCGATCAGGTCACGGTACAGACGATCTCGGGCCTGCTGGAATCGCAAAAGACCGGCCTGGGCGCAAACGGACTGCCGGTGATCTCCGTCGACATGGGCCTGGCCCGTCTGGACTGGCGCGAGATCCCGGTGCGCGAGGCCTGCGATACCAACCACATGCCCATCGGTCTGGGGCCGCTGCAGGATCCCGTCGGCACCAACATGGGCAACCCGCACGCCACCTTCTTCGTGGACGATCTCGCGGCGATCGCGATTGCCGACCTTGGCCCCCCGCTCGAGCACGATCGCTTCTTTCCCGAGCGCGCCAACATCGGGGTCGCCCAGTTGATGGGCGAGGGCAAGTTGCGGCTGCGTGTCTGGGAGCGCGGCACCGGTCTCACGCTCGCCTGCGGTTCGGGCGCCTGCGCTGCCGTCGTCGCTGCCAGTCGCCGCGGTCTGGTCGACCGCAAGGCCGACGTGGTTCTGGAGCAGGGCACGCTCACCATCGAATGGCTGCGCGACGGCCACGTACTCATGACCGGCGGCATCTCGATCGCTTTCAAGGGCGAGCTCGACCCGTCGTTGCTGGCATGAGCGAGGAGAAGACTTCCTGGCTCTCGCGCCTGCGCTCCGGACTTTCCAAGTCGACCAAGCGCGTCACCGAGAGCATCACCAGCCTCTTCACCAAGAAGAAGCTGGATCAGGAGACACTGAACGATCTTGAGGATGCGCTGATCCAGGCCGATCTCGGCGTCGGCGTTGCCGCCCGCCTGGTCGAGAAGCTCGGCAAGGAGCGCTTCGGCAAGGAAGTGACCGACGAGGAAGTGCGCGCAGCCTTCGCCGACGACATCGCCGAAATCCTGCAGCCGGTCGCCATGCCGCTCGTTCTCGACGCGGGGCGCAGGCCTCACGTCGTGCTGGTGGTCGGCGTCAACGGCAGCGGCAAGACCACGACCATCGCCAAGATGGCGAACCTTCACAAACGTGAGGGCCGCAAGGTCATGCTGGCGGCGGGGGACACCTTCCGGGCCGCCGCCGTCGAGCAGCTCAAGATCTGGGGCGACCGTGCCGGTGTGCCCGTGATCTCGCGCGACACTGGTGCAGATGCCGCCGGTTTGGCATTCGAGGCGCTGGAGCGCGCCAAGGCCGAGGGCTGCGACGTGCTGCTGATCGATACCGCCGGCCGTTTGCACAACAAGACCAACCTGATGGACGAACTCGCCAAGATCGTGCGCGTGATCCGCAAGCTCGATCCCGAGGCGCCGCATTCCTGCCTGCTGGTGCTCGACGCCACCACCGGTCAGAACGCCCATGCCCAGGTCGAGACCTTCAAGGCCCTGTCGCCGGTTGATGCGCTGGTGGTGACCAAGCTCGATGGCAGCGCCAAGGGCGGCGTCCTCGTGGCGCTGGCGGAGAAATTCAAGCTGCCCGTCGTCGCCATCGGCGTCGGCGAAGGCATCGACGATCTCAGGCCATTCGAGGCGCGGGCCTTTGCGCGCGGATTGATGGGGCTGCCGGCATGACCGACAAGACGGAAGACCAGGGCGGCATGCGGAAGCTTTACGCCACCGCGCTGGAACTCGGACCCCTGGTGCTGTTCTTCATCGCCAACGGCCGCTGGGGCATCTACTGGGGCACTGGCATCTTCATCGTGGCGACGGCCATCGCGCTGCCCTGTTACCGCTGGCTGGAAAAGCGCTGGCCGGTCATGCCGCTGGTCGGCGGCTTCTTCGTGCTGGTGTTCGGCGGCCTCACGATCTGGCTGCAGGACGACACTTTCATCAAGCTGAAGCCGACCATCGTGAACTGCCTGTTCGGCACGATCCTGGGGGGCGGCTTGCTGCTGTTCCGCCGGCCGCTGCTGAAGCCGCTGTTCGGCACGGCGTTTCGCCTGACCGACGAGGGCTGGCACAAGCTCACGCTGCGCTGGACGCTGTTCTTCTTCGTGCTGGCGGGGGTCAACGAAGTGATGTGGCGGAGTTTCACGACCGACACGTGGATCGCTAGCAAGATGTTCCTGAGCTTCCCGCTGACGCTGGTCTTCGCTTTCCTGCAGATCCCGTTGCTCAAGCGCTATTGGGACGGCGACGACAATCCCTTCGCGCGCGGGAGCTGAGCTCAGTCGATCTCGGGCTCCGCCAGCTGCGCCTTCTTGAGGCTGGAGAGCGTCGGCAGTTTGTTCGTGAGCAGCGCTGCGCAATCCAGGATGCCGGTATCGGTCGGACCCTTGCGTGTGGGCACGCCGTTGCCCGCGAGCGCCTGCTTGTGCTTGCGCAGCATCGCGCGGAACGCCTCGACGCGTTGCCAGCCGACATAGCCATCGTCGTCCAGCTTCGCGGCGTGCTTGCGCAGCCACATCGCCGCCGCTCCCGCGACATGGACGGTTGCGTAGGACGTGCCGTCGCCGTTGCCCGCAACGTCCTTGAAGGGTTCGGGTAGGCCGAACACCGCGTTCGGCCGGCAGATGTCGTCGGCCGGCGCCCAGGTGTCGACGAACGGACGGCCGATCTCGTAGTCGAAGCAGACTTTCCTGTCGGCACTGATGCCGCCGGCCATGATGGTGCGCGAGTAGCGGCCGGGATAGACCGTGGCGCCGACGAGCTGCGGCGCGTCGTCGGTCTGGCCGGCCGCGCAGACGATGATGACGCCGCGCTCGTAGGCATGGTCGACGGCGCGACCCAGCGCATGCATCTGCTTGATGTTGCCGATGATCGACTGAACGCCGAGGCTGATCGAGATCACGTCGGCCAGATTGCGGTCGACGGCATCCATGATGGCGTTGGCGGTATTCAGGATGGTCTGACGGGTCAGCATCACGCCATTGGTGACGCGGTAAGGCACGACAGGCACGGTCGGACAGACGCCGATATAGACACCGGGCAGGTTGCCGCACAGAGCACCCAGGGTGCGCGTGCCGTGACCGGGCGTGACGACCAGCCCGCCGCCACCGTTCAGCGGATCGCGGGGCTCGGACACGCCAATGTCGATGTAGTTGATGCCGCGATCGGCTAGCAGGGCGGGTCGGTCGCTCGCAAGATTGAAGACGATGTGATTGGTGAAGCCCGTGTCGAGATGGGCGATCAGGACCCCGTTCCAGTCGAGATCGGCGCCAAATTCATCGGTGAGCAGACGCATCGCTTCGCGTGAGCGGACGGCGCCGGTGTTCCAGTTGCTGATGGGCATGATGGCCTCCCCCTCTGGGGAGGACTCTCATAAGCCAGGCGGGCCGTCACAAGACCTTCGGGCGCATATCTCGCCGTCAGACGCCCTCGGGCTTGCGCGGCGGCCACATGCGGGCGAGATCGCCGGTCGGGTTGGAATAGGTCGCGAACTCGGTCTTGTCGCGCGACTCATGGAAATGGGCGAGGGCCCAGACCACTGTCGGGAAGGCGAGCTGCTCCCAGGGAATGTCGGCCCAGTCGACCAGCGCCACTTCCTCGCTCTCGATGCCGGCGGCGATGTCGGCGTTCATCAGTTTGGCGCGATACATGATCTGCACCTGGCCGATGCGCGCCACGCTGTACATGGCCAGCAGCCGCTCGATCTCGATGGTGGCGCAGGCCTCTTCCTTGGCCTCGCGGGCTGCCGCCTGCTCGGTGGTCTCGCCCAGTTCCATGTAACCCGCAGGCAAGGTCCAGAAGCCCTTGCGCGGTTCGATCGCCCGCTTGGCCAAAAGAATTTTGTCTTCCCAGGTGCAGACTGCGCCCGCCACGATCTTGGGATTCTGGTAGTGGATGAATTCGCAACGCCCGCAAACCAGGCGCTCGCGATTGTCGCCGTCGGGGATGCGCTTTTCGAAATGTTCGGGCGGATCCCACGGGAGCCGCGGACGTTCTGGCAGGGTCGGGGCGCTCATGCCCCGAGTCTTAAGCTGCTCGGATGAGCGCCGCAACGCCGGGCAGGGTCTTGACTTCCATCCATTCAAGGAAGGCACCGCCCGCCGTCGAGACATAGGAGAACTGCTCCTCCACGCCCGCTGCCGCCAGCGCCGCCACCGTGTCGCCGCCGCCCGCGACCGACAGCAGCCTCTTGGTGCTCGTAAGCTGGCCGACGGTGCGCGCCAGCGCCACCGTGCCGGTATCGAACGGCGGAATCTCGAAGGCGCCGAGCGGCCCGTTCCACACCAGCGTGGCGCACTCGCGCACTTCCGCCTGGTAGAGCGCGATCGACTTCGGCCCGACGTCGAGGATCATCTGGTCGTCGGGGCAGGCGTCGGCATCGACGACGGTGCTGGCGGCACCGGCCTTGAACTCGCGCGCCACCATGACGTCGACCGGCAGCAGCACCTTGCATTTGGCAGCCTTGGCCTTCTCGAGGATTTCCAGCGCCGTCGGCGCCAGCTCCTTTTCGCACAACGACTTGCCGACCTTGATCCCCTGGGCGTGCATGAAGGTATTGGCCATGCCGCCGCCGATGATCAGCTTGTCGACCTTGCCGACGAGGTTGCCCAGCAGGACGAGCTTGGTCGAGACCTTGGCGCCACCGACCACGGCGCAGACCGGCTTCTTCGGATTGCCCAGCGCCTTGTCGAGCGCCTCCAGTTCGGCCTGCATCAACCGGCCGGCCGCTGCCGGCAGGCGATTGGCGATGCCCTCGGTCGAGGCATGGGCGCGGTGCGCGGTCGAGAAGGCGTCGTTCACGTAGAGGTCGCCCAGCACGGAGAGCTTGTCGATGAAGGCCGCGTCGTTCTTCTCCTCCTCCTTGTGGAAGCGGAGGTTCTCCAGCAGCAGCACGTCGCCGGGCTTCATCGCGCGCACCGCATCCTCGGCCAGTGGGCCGATGCAGTCCTCGGCGAAGCCAACCGGCTTGCCGAGTGCCGCTGACAGCGGCTCGACCAGCGCCTTGAGCGACATCTCCGGCACGTGCTTGCCGTCGGGCCGGCCGAAGTGGCTCAGCACCACGACCTTGGCACCCTTGGCCGAGAGCTCGGCGATCGTCGGTGCCGCGCGCTCGATGCGCGTGGCGTCGGTGACCTTGCCGTTCTTCATCGGCACGTTGAGATCGACGCGCACCAGCACGCGCTTACCGGAAACATCGGCGGTGTCGATCGTCTTGAAGGTGACCTTGGGCATGAACTCTCTCTGGAGGATGGACCTCTTGGTCCCTAGCGTTTCCGGATCACGAAGACCAGCGTCTCGCCATCGCGCGTGCTTGAGACCAATTCGTGGCCGGTCTGGCGGCAAAAGGCGGGGAAGTCCTGCTCGGTGGCGGGATCGGTCGCCCGCACCGTCAGCAGCCCGCCGCTCGCCAGCTCGCGCAGTTTGCGGTTGGCTCGCAGCACCGGTAGCGGACAGAGCAGCCCCGTCGCATCGTATTCGAGCGTATCGGTCATGAAAGGAAGCCCGGCCCGCCGCGGCGCTTGAGTTCATGGCCGGCGTCGCGGCCCATCGCCTCGGCATCGCCCGCCGCGCCACGCCGCTCGGTGGCGATCGCCTCGGAACCGTCGGGCTTCACGATCAGTCCACGCAGATGCAGGCTACCGTCGACCGTGAGGACCGCGTGACCGGCGATCGGCGTGCGGCACGAGCCGTCGAGCACCGCGAGCATGGCGTGCTCGGCCGCCACGCAGGTCGCGGTCAGCGCGTGGTCGATGGCGGCGAACCAGCCGCGCGTGCGTGCATCGTCGTCGCGGCACTCGATGCAGACCGCGCCCTGGCCGACGGCGGGCAGCATCTCGTCTTCCGGCACTGGCGTGCCGACATGCGCCATGCCCAGTCGCTTGAGGCCGGCCAACGCCAGCAAAGTCGCCTCGACGGTGCCGGCCGCGCGCTTGGCCAGCCGCGTCTCGACGTTGCCGCGGAAATTCACGATCTGGAGGTCGGGCCGGCGGTGCAGCAGCTGGGCGCGCCGGCGGAGTGCGGAAGTGCCGACGATGGCACCCTGTCGGAGATCGGCGATGCGCTGCACGTCGCCTGCGATCAGCACGTCGCGCGCGTCCTCGCGCGGCAGGAAAGCCCGGATCGCGAGCCCCGGCGGCTGCGCCGTCGGCATGTCCTTCATGCTGTGGACCGCGGCATCGATGCGGCGGGCCAGAAGCGCCTCCTCGATCTCCTTGACGAACAGGCCCTTGCCACCGGCCTCGGACAGCGGCCGGTCCTGGATGGCATCGCCGGTCGTTTTGATGGCCACGATCTCGATGGCGCCAGGAGCCGACAAGGCCGGAACGGCCGCCGCCAGCGCGTCGCGGACGAGGCCCGCCTGGGTGAGCGCCAGTTTGCTGCCGCGCGTGCCCAATCGCAGAAGAGGAGAGGGCTGCAGAAGGGGAGAGGTCATGGCGTTGCTCTAGCGTAGGTGGCCGCGCGACGCTAGAAGACACACATGCGCGTGCTGGGCATCGAAACAAGCTGCGACGAAACGGCGGTTGCCATCGTCGAGGCGCCGGCCGGGACCGGTCCGGTCGGCAGAATCCTGGCCAATGTGGTCTACAGCCAGCTCACCGAGCATCGCCGTTTCGGCGGCGTTGTGCCGGAAATCGCTGCCCGCGCCCATCTCGAGCGCCTCGACGGGCTGGTGATCGAGGCGCTGGCCGAGGCGGACCTAGGCCTTGCCGATCTCGACGGCATCGCCGCCACCGGTGGCCCCGGCCTGATCGGCGGCGTGCTGGTCGGCGTCATGACCGGCAAGGCGCTGGCCTTTGCTCACGACAAGCCCTTCCTCGCCATCAACCATCTCGAAGGCCATGCGCTTTCCGTCCGCCTCACCGAGCGGGTCGACTTTCCCTACCTGCTGCTGCTGGCGTCGGGCGGCCATTGCCAGCTCCTGACGGTGCGTGGCCCCGGTGACTTCGCACGCTTGGGCACGACCATCGACGACGCGGCCGGCGAATGTTTCGACAAGACGGCCAAGCTGCTCGGACTCGGCTTTCCCGGCGGCCCGGCGGTGGAGAAGGCGGCCGTCGGCGGCGATCCGCAACGCTTCGCCCTGCCGCGCCCGATGTGGCGCAAGCCGGGTTGCGACTTCTCCTTTTCCGGCCTCAAGACGGCGGTGCGGCAAACGATCGAAAAGTTGCCGCCAAACGATCCCCGCACCGTCGCCGATCTCTGCGCCTCGTTCCAGCGCACGGTGGGCGACGTGCTCGCCGACCGCTGCGGCAACGCGCTCACCCTCGCACCGTCATCGACCCTCGTCGTCGCGGGCGGGGTGGCGGCCAATGTCTATCTGCGCGGGCGGCTCGAGACGCTCGCGGCGTCGCACGGTGCGCGTCTCGTCGCGCCGCCGATAAAGCTTTGCACCGACAACGGCGCCATGATCGCCTGGGCCGGCGTCGAACGCCTGCGACTCGGCCTGACGGATGCGCTCGACTTCCGGCCGCGCCCACGCTGGCCGCTCGATCCCGGCGCCGGCGCCGGCGTCGGCGCGGCGGTTCGGGTGTAGGATGGCCGGCATGAACAAGGGCTTCGACATCGTTCCGCTGTTCGCCACGCCCGTCGTCCTTTCGGACCTGCCCGACGGGTCGGCGCTCTGTGCCGAGCTGCGCAAGGTGATCGAGCAGCGCGAGAAGACCCATCCCGGCACCCAGCATTCCAACCTCGGGGGCTGGCAGTCGACCTGGGACATGGACCGCTGGGGCGGCGCGCCCGCGATCAAGCTGCTGGCGCTCGCCCGCAATCTCGCCAACCGGGTGACGACCGATCGCGAGGGCAAGCCCGTCGCCCTCACCTGGCGCGCCAACATGTGGGCGAACATCAACCGCATAGGCCATGGCAACGAGTTCCATTCCCATCCCGGCAGCTACTGGTCGGCGGTTTTCTACGTCGACGACGCCGGCATTGACGCCGATGCGTCGCTGGGCGGCGAGCTCGAGTTCATGGATCCGCGTGGGCCGGGCCCGGCGATGTATGCGCCGCACCTGGGCTTCGCCATGCCAGGTGGGCTCTCGGCCGGCGCCAATGAGACGGTGCGCCCCAAGGCCGGCCGCCTGGTGATGTTTCCCGCCTGGCTGCTGCATCAGGTGCGGCCCTATCGTGGCAACGCCGAGCGCATCTCCATCGCCTTGAACCTCAGCCTGTGAGTGCGGTTCACCACATCGGGGTCGTCGGTGGCGGGGCCTGGGGCACGGCGCTCGCCTGTCTGGCGCGCCGTGCCGACCGCCGCGTCACCCTGTGGTCGCGCGATCCCTCGATTTCGGCGTCGATTGTCCGCAAGCGCACCAACCCGGTCTATCTGCCGGGCCAGATCCTCGAGCCCGGCATAGAAATCGCCTTCGCGCTCGCCTCGCTCGACGCCTGCGACGCGATCCTGCTCGCCTGTCCCGCACAGGCGGTGCGCATGGTGGCCGCCGA
>Ga0163144_10008552_pt1 | contig 22138 bp, 20 predicted proteins | sample OliLak19BULKMAT1_FD_123175 | JGI IMG/M metagenome (GOLD analysis project Ga0163144, IMG submission 123175) | Freshwater microbial mat bacterial communities from Lake Vanda, McMurdo Dry Valleys, Antarctica - Oligotrophic Lake LV.19.BULKMAT1 | ecosystem: Environmental > Aquatic > Freshwater >... | reverse complement strand
CGGCTGCTCGTCGCGCTTCCCGTACTACATGAACACCTACGGCTTCCACACGATCCACGGCCGCGCGCCGACGATCGCGACGGGCATCAAGTGCGCGAACCCCGAGATGCAGGTCTGGGTCGTGACCGGCGACGGCGACGGCCTCTCGATCGGCGGCAACCACCTCATCCACGCGCTGCGCCGGAACGTGGACCTGAAGATCCTGCTGTTCAACAATCGCATCTACGGGCTGACCAAGGGCCAGTACTCCCCGACGTCGGAGATCGGCAAGAAGACGAAGTCCTCGCCGATGGGCACGATCGACGCGCCGCTGAACCCGATCTCGCTCGCGCTGGCCGCCGAGGCCAGCTTCGTCGCGCGCGCCGTCGACACGGACCTGCCCTTCCTGGGCGAGGTGCTCACGCGGGCCGCGCATCATAAGGGCTCGGTGTTCATCGAGATCTTCCAGAACTGCATCGTCTTCAACGACGGCGCGTTCGAGAACGTCGTCGCGAAGGACGTCCGCGAAGAGAAGATGATGAAGATCGCCCACGGCAAGCCGATGATCTTCGGCGCCAAGAAGGACAAGGGCATCGTGCTCAACGGACTCGAGCCCGAGGTCGTCACGTTCGACCCGGCGAACCCGCCCAAGAACATCCTCATCCACGACGAGAAGGCGCCGTCGGCGACGCTCGCCAACCTTCTCGGCCACATGGCCGAGCCGGTGCCCCAGGGCGTCTTCCGCGCCGTCGAGCGGCCGATGCTCCATGAGATGATGGACGCGCAGATCGACCAGGCCCGCAAGGACAAGCCGGCCGACTTGCAGAAGCTGCTGAACGGCCCGGAGACGTGGACCGTGGCGGCGTAAGGGGACGACATGAAATTTCTCGAGCACGAAGGCAAGGAAATCCTCAAGGCGCGCGGCATCGCCGTGCCTCCCGCCGGCGGCGTGATCACCAAGCCGGCCCAGCTGGCGGCCGCGATGAAGCGCGCGGGCAAGGCCCCGTGGGTCATCAAGGCCCAGGTGCTCGCGGGCGGCCGCGGCAAGGCCGGCGGCATCAAGCTCGCGAAGACCCCGAAGGAGGCCAAGGAGCTCGCCGCGGCCATGATCGGGATGAACCTCGTGACGCACCAGACGCACGGCCAGGCGATCAAGGTCAAGGAAGTGTTCATCGAGGGCGGCGTCAAGATCGAACGCGAGATGTACTTCTCCGTGGTGATGGACCGCAAGAACGCGGGACCCACGATCATCGCCTCGTCCCAGGGCGGCATGGAGATCGAGACGCTCGCCGAGGAGCATCCCGAGCAGATCATTCGCATGCCCGTCGACCCGAACGTCGGCCTGCGCGACTTCGCGGCCCGGCGCCTCGCGTTTCAGCTCGACATCCCCGCGACGCACACGGGAGAGTTCGTCAAGACGACGAAGGCGCTCGTGAAGATGTTCATCGACCTCGACTGCTCGATGCTCGAAATAAATCCTTTGATCCTCACCCCTAAGGGCGTCGCGGCGCTCGACTGCAAGATGACGACGGACGACAGCGCGACCTTTCGCCACCCTGAGCTCGCGAAGTACACGGACCACGAGGCCTCCGCGCTCGAGAAGGAGGCCACGAAAGCGGACATCTCCTACGTCGGCCTCGACGGCAACATCGGTTGCATGGTCAACGGCGCCGGCCTCGCGATGGGCACGATGGACACCATCGCGCTCGCGGGCGGCAGCCCGGCGAACTTTCTCGACGTCGGCGGCGGGGCCAACGAGGAGCGCGTCAGCAAGGCGCTCAACATCATCCTGAAGGACAAGAAGGTCAAGGCGATCCTGATCAACATCTTCGGCGGCATCGTGAAGTGCGACATGATCGCGGCCGGCGTGATCGCGGCGCTCAAGAAGATCAAGCTCAAGGTGCCCCTCGTGGTGCGCCTGCAGGGCACGAACGTCGAGGCGGGCCGCGAGCTGCTCAAGAAGTCGGGCATCGCGATCATCGTCGCCGACGAGCTGTGGGACGCGGCGCAGAAAGCGGTCGCGGCCGCGAAGGGGAACTAGGGCTATGGCTATCATTCTCGACAAAGACTCGAAGATCCTGGTCCAGGGCTTCACCGGCTCTCAGGGCACCTTCCATTCCAAGCAGTGCATCGATTACGGCACGCAGATCGTCGCGGGCGTGACCCCGGGCCGCGGCGGCCAGACCCATCTCGACCGCCCCGTCTTCAACACGGTGCACGACGCGGTCCGCAACACGGGCGCGTTCGTCTCCATGGTCCTCGTCCCGGCGCCGTTCGCCGCGGACTCGATCATGGAGGCCGTCGACGGCGGCTGCTCGGTCGTTATCTGCATCACCGAGGGCATCCCGGTCATGGACATGGCCAAGGTCAAGCGCTACATCCAGCAGGTGGAGCGCTCCGGCCGCGAGATCACCTTGATCGGGCCGAACTGCCCGGGCGTCATCACGCCCGGACAGTGCAAGCTCGGCATCATGCCCGCCTTCATCCATAAGCCCGGGAGCATCGGCGTCGTGTCGCGCTCCGGCACGCTGACCTACGAGGCCGTCGACCAGCTGACCAAGCGCGGCCTCGGCCAGTCCACCGTCGTCGGCATCGGCGGCGATCCCATCAACGGCTCGAGCTTCTCCGACATCCTCGCGAAGTTCGAGGCGGACGACGAGACCGACGCGGTCGTCATGATCGGCGAGATCGGCGGCTCGGCCGAGGAAGAGGCCGCGCGCTACTTCAAGGACAAGATGACGAAGCCGGTGTTCGGCTTCATCGCGGGCAAGGCCGCACCCGAGGGCCGGCGCATGGGCCACGCGGGCGCGATCGTGGAGGGCGGTGCGGGAACGCACGCCTCCAAGATCAAGGCGATGAAGGAGGCGGGCATCACCGTCGTCGAGAATCTCTCCGGCATCGGCGAGGCCGTCGCGAAGTCCCGCAAGCCGCTGGCCGCCTAAGCTTCAGCCCGTCGAGAAAGTGACGAAGGCCCGCCGAGATATCGGCGGGCCTTCTTTTTGTCGATACGCATAAACGTTACCGCCCCGCAATGACGCCGGGCCCGGACCCGGCGCTATAATCGCGATCAAGACGCACGGGAGGCGGGACATGAATGATCGCGCGGTGTTTTTCGAAAAGGACGGGACGCTCGTCAAGGACGCGCGGGACATCGCGGATCCGGCGAAGGTTCGCCTGCTGCCGGGCGCCTCGGACGGCTTGGCGCGGCTGCGCGCCGCCGGCTACCGCCTCTTCATCGTCTCGCACCAGCCCGGCGTCGCGCGAGGGCAGTTCCGCGAGTCGGACCTGGCTCCCGTCGTCCGCCGCCTCGAGGAGCTGCTCGAGCCGGCCGACGCTCCCCTCGACGGGTTTTATTACTGCCCGCATCAGCCGGGCGGGCGCGTGCGCGCCTACGCCGTCGAGTGCCTGTGCCGCAAGCCGTCTCCGGGCCTGATCGAGGATGCGTGCCGCGAGCACGGCATCGACCCGCTGCGCTCGTGGATGATCGGCGACGCGCTCGACGACGTCGAGGCCGGCCGCCGCGCGGGCTGCAGGACCGTCATGATCGACAACGGCCATGAGACGGACTGGCGGAGCGGTCCGAATCGCGCGCCCCACCTGACGGCGCCAAACCTGAAGGACGCCGCGGATCAGATCCTGCGCGACCGCACCTGACTCAGGGCGGCGGCGGCAGGTCGTCGGGCGGAGCGGGCGGGACCGCGGAGGACGGCGGCGGCGACGTCCTGGCGGGCGCGGGCTTCGCCGCATCGAGGCGGCGGCCGTCGTAGTCGAATACGGCCGCGGCCCCGCCTCGGAACTCGACCGAGACCGTCGGCGGATAGCCGGGCGCCGCGGCCGAAAAGCGCACCTTCTGGACGTCCTTGCCGAGGAAAGCGACGTAGGAGGCCGGGTTCGTCGCGGCGTCAAAGAGATGGGCCTGCGCGTCGGGCCCGGAGATCTCGACTAAGCGCAGTCCGTCGGGGCTCGTCCAGGCGCCGTTGGCGTCGGGCGAAGCCGGCGGGGCCGAGACGGCGGCCTGCCTCACCGCGGAGTACGGGTAGTAGCCGTCGTGCACGAAGACGAACTGAGCTCCGCCGGGCCCCGGCCACCACCAAAACCCGTCGTTCCAGTAGACCCACCGCGAGAAGTTGGCGTCATAGGCCCACCAGAGCCCGCCGTGGGGACGCATCCAGAAGAAGCTCGACCCGAAGGGGTAGCCGTACCAGTGCACGTGGCCGTCGTAGTAGTGGGAGTAGCGGCGGCCCCGGTGCTCGTGCCAATAATGCCGCCTCGGCACGTTCTCGACGCGCTCGCGGCGACGGATCCCGACGGGACCGGTCGCGGACGGCGCGAACCCGGAGGTCCGGCTCGGGACCGACGAGCCGGGGCGCGTCGCGCGGAAGCCGCCGTCCGCCGGCGACGGCTGGGAGGACGGCCCCGGCGCGGGTTGCGACGACGTCTCCTCGCGCGAGTCCGAGCCTCCGCGCCGTGGAGCGATGCCGACCGCGCCCGTCAGGAAGGCTAAGGCGAGCAGCGGCAGACGGCGCAGCGCGCGCTTCACCATCGCCAGCTCCAGCGAGCGGCCAGCATGAACACGTTCAAGGGACCGGACACGGAGTCGAGCCCGAGGTCCCTGCCCGACCGCGTGGCGGCGTACCGGCGGTTCGAAATGCCCGTCCAGCCCGCCTCGAGGCCGAAGACCGACGGGCCGGCGAATTCCCAGTCGAAATCGACGCCGAGCCGTGCCGTGGACGCGAACGCCCATGCGGTGTCGTCCACGAGGCGGCGGACCTCGTCGGTGTTGGTGTCGGTCCAGGCGAAGCCCGGGATCGGGGACGCGTCGATGCGCGTCGAGGAGCGGCTCATTCCGACGCCCCCGAGCAAATACGGGCGGACCGACTTGGTGTCGAGGATGAACCAGCGCGCGATGCCCATGAACAGAAGGTTGTCGCCGCGCACGGATGCGTCCGCCATCGGGAGCAGGCCCGGCGAATCCGTGGCGCCGCGGTGGAAGTAGTCGAGGTCGAAGCCGGCCGCGACGCGGCTCGAGAACGCCCTGAGGTAGCGCATGCCGATCAGCGGTCCGATGTCGCCGTTGCTCGCGCTGCCGCCTCCGATGACGCCGAAGTTTACGTCGCTGAGCGGACCCGCGAGCCCCAGGCCAAGGGAGAAGAGGTTCTTGGCGTCCTTCGCGGAATCCGGGGCCCACGCCGGCGCCGCGTCGGCCTGCGGCGGGAGCTTCGTCCCGGAGTCGTACTCGATGCTTTGCACGCGCTCGGCCTCGATGCGCCGCGAGCCGGCCGCCGTCTGGATCACGACCTCCTTGGTTGTCGAGCTGACGATGCTGCCCTCCAGGCGCCCGCCGTCCTTGAGGAGCACGACGGCGGCCCGCGACGGGAGCGCCGCGGCGAAAAGGAGAAGGAGGAACGCGATGGTGGTCCTCATATAACCGAGTGTAGCCCCGCCGGACCGCAGGTCCAATTGCGTGGAGGTCACGTTTGCGTGCCGATAAATTTACGGCGCGTGCATGGTCCGGCCCCGGCGGCGGCCATATACTGAAGGCGAGCGGGAGGCCGCATGAAAATCAAGGAGATCATGACCGTCGACGTCGCGACGCTCGATCCTGACGCCACGATCGAGCAGGCCGCGCGCTTGATGCGCGACGCGAACGTCGGCTTCGCGCCCGTCGTCTCGGGCGGGATGGTCCTCGGAGTCCTGACGGACCGGGACATCGTGGTACGCGCGGCGGCGCGGGGGCTCCACATCAAGGTCGCCACCGTCCTCGACATCCTGACGCCCGGCGCCGTGCATTGCTTCGAGGACGACGACGTCGAGAGCGCCGCGGCGCTCATGGAGGACAACCGCGTGCGCCGCCTGATCGTCGTCAAGGCCGACAACACCCTCGCGGGGATTCTGGCGCTCTCCGACATCGATCTTCACGCGGGCGGCGCCTCGGCCCCCGGCGAGGAGGCGACCTCCATGCGGGGCGCGGGTGTGAGCGAGACGGGCGACGCCCCGGACGTCCGCCGCGGGCACGTCCATTCGCTGCTGCGGCGCGAGCTGTCCGCCGTCGAGACTTACAAGCTCGCGCTCGCCAAGGTCGCCGGCCAGACGGAGCGCGACGAGCTCTGGCGCATCGAGCGCGAGCACGAGGCGGCCTTCGACCTGCTGCTCGCGGATTTAAGGCGCCGAGGCCATAAACCGCCGCTCAACTCGGGGCTCCGCGGGGTTTGGTCGAAGGTTTATGAAGGAACCGCGATGCTGTTCGGCAATAGGACGGCCATCAAGGCTTTGAAGTCGCGCGAGCAACTGGGCCTGCTTGAGTACGAAGACGCCCTCGCAGACGAGGAGCTCGATCCCGAGGTGAGGGCGCTGATCCGGTCGCGGCTGCTGCCGCAGGCGCGAGCGCATCTGCCGGCGCTCGATCGCATACTCGCCGCGGTGCCTTAGCCGGAGGGGCTACTTGCCCTGGCTCTTGAGGTACTTCTGGACTTCGGGGTTGTTCGCCCCGCCCGGGACGTTCTTGAGCAATTCGTCCATATCGCCGCCGCCCTTGCCGGCCTGCGGGTCCGCGACGCCGGTCATGCCCGCGCCGCCGGTCGGCTTCGGGGACTTGCCCTTGAACGAGTTGAAGCCCTTCGTGCCCTGGAGCTTCGGGATATTGAACGCCTTCTTGCCTCCCTTCTTCGCGACGATCTTGGGCTCGGCCTCCTCCACCGGGCCGGAGACGGCGGCCGACGCGGCCGGGGCCGGCTGCGTCGAGGCGGCGGGGGCGGCCTGCTTTTCCCCATAGTAGCCCGAACCCGGGGTCGCCCCGCCCTTGACGAAATCCAGGGAAGAGCCTGTGGTCGTGACCGTCGGCCCGCCGGCGACCGGCAGCGACGAGGTCCCCGGGCCTCCGGGGGACGCGGGCGGAATGATCGTGACCGTCTGCGAGATGTTCACCTTCGCGTCGCCGGCCTCGCGCCGGTCGAACATGACCGAACTGTCGGGCGGCCGGGCGGTTTTCGCCTCGCTGAGGCGGAGGTAAACGACGCCGATAAGGGGGAGCACCAAGGACGCGGCGCCTCCGGCCAGCAGCAGGACGGTGCGCTTCTTGCGGGCGTCGAGGACCTCCTGCTCCGGTGTGCTCATGGCACCCGGAGTGTATCAGGCCGGATATAACTTGTCCAGGGGCCTGTGACCGGGTTGTCGTGCGTCGACGTGCGGTTTCCCAATAGTAATTACGCTACAAGCGGGTCTTGACAAAAGAAACAATTCCGTTACACTGGTCGGGTAGCATCCTGTTTCGCGCTTCCGGGCCGTTTTTGGATCAGGGGGTTGGTGATCCAGCGGGCGGTTCCGGTGTCCGTAGGCGCCCAACAGGCGATAACGGCAAACTCATCGCAAGGTGGGGGCGCAAAGCCATGATTCCCTTGTCATCGGGGGAAAGTCAGGCTACCGAATAGAAATGCCCGCTATAATTGCGAGGGGCTCGTCCCCTGTGCGCTGCGCGCGCGCGTTGGTGCTTGTTCAGACCATGGCGCGCGCGTGCGTTTTAATCGCCCTGGCCGTGAGCGCCCACGCTCAGGCCGGCGGCTCGCCGGGTGCCTTTCTGAGCTACGGCGCCGGCGGCCGCGCGATGGCCATGGGCGGCGCTTACTACGCGATCTCGGACGACGCGAGCGCCGCCTACTGGAACCCCGCCGGGCTGGCCCAGCTCCAGCGCAAGGAAGTCACGACCATGCAGGCGACCCTCTTCCAGCAGACGAAGCTGACCTACTTCAGCTTCGCCTACCCCACCAAGAGCGGCTCCACCTTCGCGCTGAGCATGACGCAGCTCGCCAACCCCGGCTTCGAGACGGTGGACGTCACGCTCAATCCGACGACCAACGAGCCCGACAAGATCACGGCCGGCGGCGGCTTCGTCGACTCCCAGTCGGCCATGGGCCTCTCGTGGGGCAAGGGCGTGACCGAGACCGTCAGCTTCGGCATGAGCGTCAAGCAGGTGACGCGCAAGCTCGGGCCGTCCTCGGACAACTTCAAGACGCTCGACATCGGCGCGCTCAAGACGATGGGCAACGCCTACCGCCTCGGCTTCGGCATGCAGAACGTCTTCGCGATGCGCACCGGCGACACGGACGACAAGCTCCCGGTCGTCATCAAGCTCGGCAACTCCCTGCGACTCTTCAAGGACCGCCTGACGCTCGCGGCCGACATCAACAAGATTCTCAACGGCGACACCGACATGCGCTTCGGCGGCGAGTATTGGGTGTCGCGCTGGTTCGCCTTCCGGTTCGGCCTGCTCGGCCTCCCGGCGATCCAGGAGACGGACTTCGGCTTCGGGCTCAATTTCAAGAGCTTTGCGCTCGACGTCGCGCAAGGCATCCACGACCTGGGCTCCTCTACCCGCTTCTCGATCACGTTCCGCTTCGGCCAATCGCGCAGCGACCGCTCGACGGTCCAGGTCAAGAGCTTCATCAAGCAGGGCATGGACGCCTTCCAGGAAGGCAACTTCGCGCTCGCCACGCAGAAGTTCAACCAGGCGCAGGACGCCGCGCCGGGCAACAAGCAGGTCGCCACGATGATCGCGCGCTTAAACAACGTGACGGCCTTCGTGCCGCAGGCGAGCGGCGGCGAGGAGTACGTGACCTTCATCCGCCGCGGCGCTATCGCCTACGTGGACGGCCGCGACCTCAAGGTCTCGGTCAACTCCCTGCGCTACGCCTTCAACAAGAACCCCCGCGACGAGAAGCTCCTCGGCCTCCTGAACATGGTCGAGAAGGAAGCCGGCGCGGCGGACCAGACCCGCCGCCTCGAGGGCCCGGAGCAGTTCACGCTCATCGACCAGAAGGTCTTCGACGCCCGTCAGTCCATCTACGACGGCAAGTACGACGCCGCGGTGCGCCGCGCCCAGGACGTGCTCGACCTCGAGCCCAACAACGTGACGGCGCTCGAGATCATGGGCTCGGCGTTCTTCCTGATGGAGCAGAAGGACAAGGCGGTCGCCATCTGGAAGCGCGTGCTCGAAATCGATCCCAGCAACCGCGCCGTCCGCGAGTTCATGCAGTCCATCCGGCAGTAGCGGGGAACGCATGGAAAACCCTCGGTTTTTCTGTCTTGAATCTGTAACAGGCGTCCTTTACACTCATAAACGAATGCGTGCGTCCATCTTTGCCGCGCTGATCGCGCTGCTGTCGTCGGCTTTCATGCCGGCGGCGGCCGGCGTCGTGTCGCCCGACCTGAACCTGTTCCAGGAGCAGAACCGCATCAAATCCGAGGCGGAGCTGCGGATCCAGCGCGACGTGCTCGACCCCATCCTCGGCAAGGGCAAGGCGGCCCCGTTCGTCGACGTGGAGATGGAGGTCAAGCTCGAGAGCGAGGAGTCCAACCGCTCGGGCATGGGCGTGTCGGAAAAGTACAAGGAAAAGGGCGCGGGACCCAAGGGCGGCATGCAGACGACCTTCGTGCTGCCGGGCATCCCGAAGCCCAAGACGATCTCGCAGGGCCCCGAGACGCCCGACCGCCCTGAGGCGAGCCAGGCCCAGCAGGCGCAGCAGATGAAGGGCGTTCAAGAAGAACGCTTCTCTCTCAAACCCGTGTTCAAGCGGCTGCAGGTCACCGTCATCCACGACGACACCGTGCTCGACCCGGCCAAGGACAAGGAACGGCTCACGCAGGTACGCGAGCGCATCGTGGACGCGATGGGCCAGTATGAGCTCAAGCAGGATCAGGTCGTGTTCCGACCCACGAAGTTCGACAAGCCGCCGCTCGTCGATTGGCGCGAGGACTTCAAGAAGCCGTCGGTCTATCTGCCGCTGCTTTATGCTCTCCTGTTGCTGCTGTTCCTGTCCTTCCTGTTCGGCCCGCTGCGCCGGTTCTTCACGAACTACGTCGCAGCGCTTCGCGCCGCAAAGCAGGGCGAGTTCGAGGTGCTGAACAAGTCGGAGGATAAGGACGGCGAGGACGGCGACGGCGATAACGACGAGTCCATCGAGGAGCTCACGAAGGGCGAGCTCGACATCATGCTGGGACGCAAGCCGCCGGAGCCGCTGCCCGCTCCCCCGGAGGAGGACGAGGACGCCATGAAGAAGTTCGAGCCTTTCACCTACATCACCGAGGAGAATTTTAAGCGCCTCGCCAATCTCTTTCTCGTGCGACAGGACGAGCCGTGGCTGGTGACGGTCGTGCTCAGCTACCTGAAGCCCGAAATCGCCCGCGCGACCTTGACCTTGCTGCCCGTCGAGCTCCAGGCTAAGATCGCGATCGAGTCGCTCAAGCTGCGCCAGGTCACGCGCGAGCAGCTCATGGCCATCGACGCGGACGTGAAGGAGTCCGTCGACTTCGTCGTCGGCGGCATGGAGCGCCTCACGCAGATGCTCGACGAGGCCGACACGCTCACGCGCGCCAATATTCTCGAGTACCTCAAGAACGAGAAGCCCGACGTCTACGCGCGCGTGCGCAAGTTCATCCTCACGTTCGACGACGTCGTCGGATTTCCCGACCGTGACATGCAGACGATCGTGCGCGAGCTTAAGACCGAGTCGATGGCCAAGGCGCTCCAGGGCGCAGCGCCCGACGTCGTCAACAAGTTCCTGTCGAACATGTCGGCCGGCGCGGCCTCCTTGCTCAAGGAGTCCATCGAGTACGCCTCGGGCCTGACGCCCGCCCAGATCGAGGAGGAGCGCTCCAAGATCATGGACGTCGTGAAGGTCCTGGAGAAGGAAGGCAAGGTCAACGTGCGCCAGAGCCGCGGCGACGCGATGTCCGGCTTCCACGAGGAGGTCGCCAGCGACATGGGCGAGAAGTACGCGCCCCGCACGCGCGCGGCCGAGCAGGCCGTCGCGAATTTGTACGGATCGGGCGGAGCCGCCGGCGCTCCCGCGATGGCGGCGCCGTCGCTGGCGTTGCCCGCGCCGCCTCTCGTAGCACCGGCCGTATCGCCCGCGCAGGCTGAAGCCGCCAAGCCGTACCTGGAGGCGGGCATCGCGAGCCACGACGGCGGACGCTTTCAAGAGGCCGCGCAATATCTCGAGTACTCCCTGTCCCAGGACGGGACGCAGTGGAAGGGACGGCAGTACCTCGGCAACTGCTACGTGCAACTGGGCCGCACTGCCGAGGCGATCGCGCAGTTTGAGCAGGTCCTCCTGGCCAACCCCGATCCGGGGCTGCGGCAGTGGGTCGAAGGGATGAAGGGACAGCCGACTTGATGAGCAACTTAAGGAGAGTACACCATGGCGCCTGACGACAAGTTTCCGCCGCCGCCTCCCCTGCCTCCGGGCAAAGGGGGCGTACCCATGCCTCCCCCGCTGCCTTCCGCGGGCGGACGGCCCTCGGGACCTCCGCCGCTCCCGGGACGCTCCGGCCCTCCGGCGCTTCCCGGCCTCGCCGCTTTCGGCGTCTCCGCGCCGCCCGCTCCGCCCTCTTTCGGCGGCGCGCCCGCGCAGCCGGCCGACCGCTCGAAGGAGCGCGAGGACAAGATCGAGGCCATGAAGGACGAGTTCGAGAACAAGCTCGAGGCCCTCGAGAAGAAGCTCAGCGAGGAGCGCGAAAAGGCGCTGATGATGCAGCTCCGGAGCCAGGAGGAGACGGTCACCGCCGCGAAGGTCGAGGTGTCGCTCAAGGAGCTTCAGGACAAGCTGCGCCGCGACCGCCGCGACCAGGACAACGAGGAGGCCAAGCTCAAGCTCGAGCGCCGCTCGCAGGAGCTCGAGGCGCGCCTCGCGCAGGAGCGCGAGACGTGGGTCACCACCCTCAAGAGCCAGCTCGCCGCGCGCGAGACGCAGGACAAGGAGGTCGAGACGCACTTCGCCGTGCGCCTGCAGGAGATGGAGCGCCGCTGGCTCGAGGAAAAAGCTCAGTGGCAGAAGACCGCGCTGGCCAAGGACGACGAGGTGCGCACGCTTCGCGCCCTCGCCGAGAAGCTGCGCGGCGCCGACACCGAGCTCTCGAAGGCCCTCAGCGAGCGCAAGCTGCTCGAGGAGCGTCTCACCGAGGTGCTCCAGGAGCGCGCCGAGGCCGTCGCCCGCCTTCAGGGCGCGTCCGACCGCGAGAAGGAGTCCATCCAGCTTCGCGCCGACCTCACGCTCGCGCGCCAGCAGGGCTCGCTGATCCAGGAGCGCCTCGAGCGCGACCTGGCGATGCTTCGCTCCAGCGCCCGCGAGCGCGAGGAGCGCCTGATGGGCGACCAGGAGCGCCTGCAGCGCGACCTGAGCACGATCAAGCAGAACCTCGAGGCCCAGCACGAGGCGAACCTGCGCCGCGCGAAGGCCGAGAACGAGGCCGACCTCTTCAAGCATAAGGACGTCGCCGAGAAGTCCACGGCCGAGCTCCAGCGCCTGCGCGCCGTCGCGGGGGCCCTCGAGCGCCAGGGCGCGTCGTCGCGCGCCCAGCTCGACGAGCTGCGCCGTTCCGCCGCCCTCTGGGAGAAGACCCAGGAGCGCTACAAGGCGGAGTTCGTCGTCCTGCAGCGCAAGTGGGTCGAGCGCGAGAAGGAGGTCCGCGCCGAGGCCACGCAGATGTCCTTGCAGATGGTCGAGTCCGAGAAGACCCGCCTTCGCGTCCAGGCTCAGGACGAGCTCAACACGCGCGCGGCGAAGATCGCCGACCAGCTCCGGCTTGAGAACGAGTCGGAGCAGAAGCGTCTCGAGTCGCGCCTGCGCGCGGACGTCGAGCGCGAGCTCGCGGAACGCCGCCAGGCGATGATCGCCGAGTCGGACGTCGCGCGCGCCCAGGCCGAGACCGAGATCTCCCGCCTGCGCCGTGAGCTGCAGCAGAAGGACACGTCGTGGGGCGAGCGCCTGCTCGCCAAGGAGTCCGAGCTCATCACGCAGCGCTCGCGCGGCGACGAGATGGCCGGGCGCCTGTCCCGAGAGGAAGAGACGCGCGCGGCGGCGCTGCGCGACAAGTTCGAGCTCGAGAAGCAGGTCGAGGGCCTGCGCGAGCAGCTCGGGTCCCAGCAGGCATCCCTGCGCGCCATCCAGGACCGCCTCGGGAAGTCCGAGGCGGACTGCGCGCGGCTTGCGTCCGATAAGATGGAGCTCGAGCGCTTGTCCACCGCACAGGCGGCGCAGGTTCAGGGCACGCAGGAGGCCATCGAAGCGACCCGGCTCCAGCTTGCTCGCGAGACGCAGTCCGGCAGGATCCTTCAAACCGCGAGGGAGAACGCCGAGAAGGCGCTGTCCTCGCACAAGGCCGAGCTCGCGCGCAACCTCGCGACGCAGAAGCTGGAGTTCGAACGTCTTCTTATCACCGAGAAGGAGCGCGCCGACGCGGCGATCGCGAAGGCGGCGCAGGAGCGCGACGAGGCGATCGGCGCGGCCCAGGCGGACGCGCGCGCCGCGGTCGCGGCCGCGACGGACGAGGTGGAGGCGCGCCTCGCCCGTTCGAAGTCGGAGGTCGAGGAGTTCGCGGCCGGAGAGCGGGCTCACCTCGTGGCCGAGACGGCGCGGGCGCGGGAAGAGGCGGAGCAGGCCGAGCGGCGCGCCGGCGCGCTGCAGGCGGCCGTCGACTCGTCGCGCGCGGAGATCGCCGACCTGTCGAGCATGCTCGAGGACTGCCGCAAGGGAGGGCGCAAGGAGTGATCACCCTGCACAAGCTCAACGGCCTGGCGGTCGTTATCAACGCGGAGCTCATCGAGACGCTCGAGCCCGGGCCCGAGACGATGGTCCACCTCGCGACGGGCAACAAGATCCCGGTCCGGGAAAAATCGGACGAGATCATCGCTAAAGTGGTGGAATACCGGAAATCGGTCAACTCGGCCGGCAAGGCCGTCAACCCGATCGCCGGCTATGAAAGGCAGAAATCCTAAGGAGCCGAACATTTAATGGACATCGCAACGATCGCAGGGATCTTCACCTTCTTCGGCCTAACCGTTTTCATGATCTTCCACAGCGAAGGCATGAACGGGTTCAAGCCGTTCATGAACCTCGAGGCCGTCTTCATCGTCATGGGCGGCACGGTCTGCGCGACCTTGGTCAACTACCCTCTCGCCCAGGTCATCGGCGTGGGCAAGATCATCAAGAAGACCTTGACCTCGCACGGCGACGACGACACCAACGAGATCGTCGTGACCTTCGTCAACCTCTCGCAGAAGGCCAAGAAGGAGGGCTTTCTCGCCCTGCAAGGCGACCTCAAGGGCATCAAGAACGATTTCCTGCGCCGCGGCGTCCAGCTCGTCGTCGACGGCGCCGACCACGAGTTCATCCGCAACATGCTCGAGACCGAGATCGGCTTCATCCGCGAGCGGCACAAGGGAGGCGCGGAGATCCTGAACGCGCTGGGCACCTACTCGCCCGCGTTCGGCATCATCGGGACCGTGCTCGGCATGATCATGATGCTTTCCTCGATCGACGACGTGGCCCAGGTGCCGCGCCGCATGGCGCTGGCGCTTTCCGCCGCCTTCTACGGCCTGGGCTCGGGCTACCTGATCTTCCTGCCGATGGGCGGCAAGCTGCGCGCGCGCTCGGAGGAGGAGCTTCTGATCAAGGAGATCATCATCCGCGGCGTCCTGCTGCTTCAGAGCGGCGCCACGCCGTCCGTCGTCGAGGCCAACCTCAAGGCCTATCTGCCGCCCGCTAAGCGGATCATCGTGAAGGGGCCCGCGGCGGCTCCGGGAGCGGCTGGAGCCGCAGCCCCCTAAATTTATGCCGATGCGCGCCCCTAAGGGGTTCATCGATATCAGCGACCCGAAGGTCTGCCAGGTCGGCCATCCGGCGCCGCCGTGGATGGGCTGCTACGCCGACCTCATGACCGAGCTCGTCTGCTTCTTCGTCATCCTGTACGCGCTCTCCGCGTCCCTCAACAAGGAGGTGCAGAAGGCCGCCGCCGAGGTCAACGAGATGATCGAGAAGGGCGAGATGAAGGGGGACGTCAAGATCGACAAGGATGGCCTCAAGATCTCCATCGAGGAGCAGGGCGGCGCCGGCTTCTTCGCCGTCGGCGCGGCGGAGCCCACCCTCGAGATCGACGGCAAGCTGGCACTTCTGACGCCCGCGCTCGCGAAGCTCGCGGCGACGCACGAGATCCTAGTCGAGGGCCACACCGACGGCCAGCGGATCCACAACGAATATTTCGACTCGAACTGGGAGCTCTCGACGGCCCGCGCCACGAGCGTGGCGCGCCTGCTTATCGAGAAGTACCAGATGCCCGCCGCGAACATCGGCGCCGTCGGCTACGGCGGCAACCGGCCGATCGCCTCGAACGAGAACCCCGAGGGCCGCGCGAAAAACCGCCGCGTCGTGATCTTCGTCAAGAGCGGCACGATCAAGAAGCCCGACGCCAAGCCCGCCGGCCCTCCGACGACCGTCATGGACTCCAAAGCCATTCCGCCTATCGCCACGACCGCTTCCGCCGTGCCGGCGGAAGTTATGCGTAATACGGAGAATCCCGAATCTCCGTCGGCGGCGCCTCCCGCCGGAGGGGGCGCGGAATGATAGAATACCTCGTGCCCAATCGCCGCTTCGTCTCCGCCGCTCTGCTGGTCCTGCTGTTCTCCGCGTGCGGCCCCTCGAATAAGAACGTCGTGGTGGAAGACTTCGCCGAGGGCCGCATCGTGGACCTCTCCATCACCGAGAAGCTGACCGGCACCTCGGAGTTCCTTCTGTTCTCGACCGCCAAGAAGACCCAGTTCCTCGACGGCTACATCCAGGGGGTCATCACCGACTATCAGGACAACCCCGTCCAGGGCGTGGTCGTGCGCGCGGTCGCCAGCGGCGAGAACACCCTCGAGGAGGGCGAGGCTCGCCCCTCCGGCTTCGCGACGAGCTCCTTCGACCCCGGCGTCTCCGACACCAACGGCTTCTACCGCATCCGCTTCAGCCTCCCGATCCTCGGCAAGAAGGTCGACATCCGCGGCCGCATGCTCTACAACCCGGGCTGGGAGCAGGAGCGCGACAACCTGGGCAAGGCCTACGAGCCCCAAACCAAGCAGAGCCAATTCCGCCTCTTCTACGACCGCAAGAGCGGACGCATCATCTTCTCCGAGGGCGTTCGCAAGACCGTCGTCTCGGCCGTCACCTCCAAGAGCGCGGCGAAGTCGCCGGCCCTGCCGGGCGCCGAGGCTCCGAAGCCCATTCAGAAGCCGGGCGCGGCCGACGCCGCTCCGGCCGCCGCCGGCGGCGACGACCTCTTCAAGGGATTCGGCTTCGGCCAGTGACCTCCTACCTCGACCACAACGCGACGACGCCCGTGCGTCCCGAGGTCGTGGACGCGATGGTGCCCTGGCTGCGCGATGGCTACGGCAACCCCAACTCGGTGTACTCCCTCGGCCAGCGCGCGCGCGCGGCCATCGAGCGCGCCCGCGAGCAGGCCGCCTCGCTGCTCGGCGCCTCGGACGCCTCCGAGATCGTCTTCACCTCCGGCGGCTCCGAGTCCGACGTGCTCGCGATCGCGGGCGCCGCCTGGCAGGTTCACGACGAGACCAAGGGCAAGCGCAAGACCATCGTCACGACGAAGATCGAGCACGACGCGATCCGCCTGCTCGGGGCGCAGCTACGCCGCCGCGGGCTGACAGTGCTCGAGGCGGGCTGCGCCGCGGACGGCATTGTCGACGCGGCCGAGCTCAAGAGCATGCTTGACGACGCGACCGCCGTGGTCAGCGTCATGCACTCCAACAACGAGACGGGCGTGCTCCAGCCGGTGGCCGAGTTCGCGGCCGCGGCCCGGGCCGCCGGCGCGCTGTTCCATACGGACGCGGTCCAGTCGCTCGGCAAGCTGCCCATCGACGTCAAGGCTCTGGGTGTCGACCTGCTCGCCGTCTCCGGCCACAAGGTCAACGCGCCCAAGGGCGTGGGCGCCCTCTGGATCAAGCGCGGCACGCGCCTCTCGCCGGTCGTGACCGGACATCAGGAAAAGAACCGCCGCGGCGGCACCGAGAACACGGCCTCGATCGTGGGCTTCGGCCTGGCGTGCGAGCTGGCGGGCCGCGAGCTCTCCCATGCCGGGAGCCACGCGCTCGCGCTGCGCAAGAAGCTCGAGGCGGGCGTCCTGCGCATCAAGGGCGCGCGCTTGAACGGGCACCCCGACCTCCGCCTCCCGAACACCGCTCACTTCAGCTTCGACGGCGTGGACGGGCATCACCTGGTGGTCGCGCTCGACCTCGAGAACGTCTGCGTCTCGAGCGGCCCCGCGTGCTCCTCTGGGGCCTCGACGCCGTCGCACGTGCTGACCGCGATGGGAATCCCGGCCGCGCAGGCGACGGGCTCGATCCGCGTCTCGGTCGGCTGGGGCAGCAACGACGCCGACGCCGACCGCTTCCTCGCCGTGCTTCCGAAGGCCCTGGAGAAGCTGCGCGCGGTCGAGGCGGCCGCGTGAGCCGCCGCCGCGTGCTGGTCGCGATGAGCGGCGGTGTCGACAGCTCGGTCGCCGCCGCGATGGTCCACGAGCGGGGCGATGAGGCGGTGGGCGTTACGATGAAGCTGCTCGCCCGCGCCGAGACCGGCTTCGGGTGCTGCGGCTCCCCGGCGGACGTGGACGACGCCAAGCGCGTGGCCGAGCGCATCGGCATCGCGCACTACGTCTCCGACATGGCCGAGATCTTCGCGTCGAAGGTGATCCGCCCGTACCTGGACGCGTATCTGGGCGGCACGACGCCGAATCCGTGCGTGGAGTGCAACCGTTCTCTCAAGTTCGGGCATATGCTGGCGCTGTCGGCGGCTTGGAACTGCGACGCGGTGGCGACGGGGCACTACGCGCGGGTGGCCAACGGCCGGCTGCTCAAGTCCCTCGACCAGAACAAGGATCAGAGCTACTTCCTGTACTCGCTCGACGCGAAGGCTTTGGCCAAGGCCGAGTTCCCGGTGGGCTCCATGACTAAGGACGCCGTTCGCGAGAAGGCGCGCGCTTTGGGCCTTAAGACGGCGGACAAGCCTGAATCCATGGAAACGTGCTTCGTGCCCAATCGAGACGTGCGCGGCTTCGTGGAGGCGAACGCGGAGCCTGGTTCGGCTGGGCTCGCTCCGGGTCCGATTCGCGACCGCTCGGGGAAGGAGCTGGGGCGTCACACGGGCCTCGCGTCCTACACGGTGGGGCAGCGCTCGGGCCTGGGGCTCAGCGGGCCGGAGCCGCGCTATGTCGTGCGCCTCGACGCGGCGGAGAACGCGGTGATCGTGGGCGGCACGGACGAGGTTTGGTCTAAAGGAATTACGGTGGGCGCCCTGACTTGGAACGGCGAACGCAATGGCGGAACCTTGCGGGCTGAAGTTCGAATACGCCATAGGCATACTCCCGCCGGGGCCTCGATTGAGGTTAACGGGGAGACGGCCACGGTGCGTTTTGACGAGCCGCAGCGCGCGGCCGCGCCGGGACAGGCGGCGGTCTTTTACACGGGCGACGAAGTGATCGGCGGCGGAACGATTTTGCGAGGTGACGCTTGAAGAAAATCCTACTGACGGCGATCGCGGTTTTTCTGACGGCGGGGTGCGGCGGCCTGTTCACCAAGGACGAGGCGTCGATGGATTTCGAGAAGGAAACGAGCGCCAATGAGGCGCGCGTGAAGGAAGATCGGGCGCGCTCGAGCCTGGCGCAGCTCGAGGCGCGGATGTCGGACTATACGAAGACCGAGAAGAAGATTCCGGCCAAGCTCGAGAGCCTCGTGCCGAAGTATCTGGCCGAGATTCCTTCGCTCGATCTGCCGATTTGCGGGCGTGAGTCCAGCAAGGTCGAGGTGTATTCGCCCTAGATCCTGCGCGACGGACAAGTCGACGGCTCGCGGCTCAAGGGGACGGGACGGTGGGGCTACGTGTTCACGGACGACCGGATCGTGATCTTCGTGGACTGCCTGAAGCCTTCGCTGCGCGGCGTGCCGTGGTATCAGGAGCGCGGCGTTTATTAGCTGGTCGCGAAGGGCCGGCTCCTATCTCCGTACGGTCCAGCACTGGCAGCCGGGGTCCCAAATGCGTTCGGGGTCACGGCCTCCTCCTCCTCCATTCTGGGGCGGAGAGATATAACCGCCGTCCTGCGTGGGAGGTGGCGGCGCAACCGGAGTGCTCGCGACGGTGTTCGCGAACCATTGCTCCGTGATTTGATCTCCACGTTCCTCGCGAAGGGCCTTGTATATTTGGCCGAATACATGGGCTTCGCATCCGCTCAGACGGGCTCTTGCGCTTTCAGCGGAGCTATCGTCGCCGGGCAAAAGTGCATACGGTTGGTTAGGTACAAAAAACCCCCTCGGTATTGGGATGCGGCCTCGGTATTTACATGCGACCTCGGCGATATCTTTTATATCGGGCAATATTTGCCCGAAGGTCTTGCTGACAACAGCGGGGACATAAACAGTGGGGGGCGGGGGTAGCGGAGGATAAGATATTTCGGGAATGAGTGCCTGGGTAGGAGGCTGAGCGACGCGAGCGTCCCGGTCCTCGCGATCGCGGCGGGCGATATCTGCCTGCGCGCGCGCAGTCGCGACTAGTGCGCTAATATCCGCAAGTTCCGCGTTAGTGTGAATTTTCGCGTCGAAAATTTCAGACGGACGTGGACGAGGCAAGAGTCCTCGTAGCCGTCCTTTCAGCGTACTGCTCTCCTTTACTTCTGTTTGAACTGCGAGTTCTTGCGCAGACAACAAAGCTTGTATGTCTTCCCGCAACTTCCCCTTGGGATCATTCTTCGAATTGAAAAAATGAATCTCGTTATCCACTTGCGCCTGGTAGGCTTCTTTCTGGAGGGCGGCGTAAGTCATCTGTCCGAATGCCACTTTTGCTCCGAGCAATACCAAAAGACAAGTCAATAATTTGACCTTCAGGGCGTTACCGTTATCTGTACCCAAGGCGTGATAGCCAAAACCTCTTCTGGAGAGATTGGCAGCTTCCCCCGCATTTTGTTCAGCTCAGGGGTCGGTGCCCGATCATAGATAGCGCGAATCCTATAGGTCCCTGGAACGTCGAATTCGAAGAAATCCACCTGAGAAAAATCGCCGATTGGACGAGGCTTAGGCCTTTTCAGTGCCTTATCTCGGTAGCTATAAAAAAAAGCGGACTTAGTCTCCGCCGACTGCCCAGGCAACAACTCTATGCCGGACCATTCGTCGTTCTTTTTGGCGGCCCTCATCTTCTTTGTGTTGAACTTAATGAGCTTTGTGTTAATCGCGACGAGGCTAAGCCCCTGCTTAGTCCATCGGTCAACCATGGCTTCTTCCTCGGGTCCTTCAACCTCGAGCAGTCCGGATACTCCGTAATTGAAGTCGGAGCCCAGATCGGCGGGCTCTTGATACTTCACGTCTAAAGGCTTTCCATCCGACCCGAGCGCCTCGATGTGAATGCCGTACTTGGAACGGCTTTGTTTTTGCAGTTCCCGTGGATTGTCAAACGTCAAATCGCCAGTGAAAATATTTTTATTGCTGATATTCCGGATTCGAATCTGCTGCCAAATATATTCGCCCACTTTAAGCTCCGTTTTGTGGACAAGGAAGGTGAGTTCGACAGGGCCGCTGGAAGCTTTGACCGCGGCCTGCGCCGGGACTTTTTCGGTAATGGCTGGTGCCGATAGGATCGGAGTAGGAGCGGCATCATCCTTCTTGCCGCACGCTGACACACAGATCAGCATCGCGGTAAGGACGGTCCAATTGGCGGCTCTCGTCTTGATCACGGGCAACAACCTCCAAAAAATAGAGGAAGCGATTTTAGTCGCTTCCCCTGGGCTCGCCCGGTTACGGCCGGGCCGTGGATACCCCGGGGCCAATTCCCCAGGCTACAGAGCTACTGTAATCATGATAACCTGCGGCTCGGATCGCATCGAGGGTCTTTGGCCCTAGGAAGGTTGGGCCCACCCGGAGCTCGCATCGCGCTGATTCATTTGTAGGATACGGGCCATGCCGCTTCACCGCAAGATTTTAATCGGCTTCGTGACGGGAGCCTCGGCCGGGCTGCTGCTCCACCGCCTCTTCCCCGTCGCGCCCGAAGGCCTGACCCTTTTTCTCGACTACGCCGCCGAGCCGCTCGGACGGCTGTTCCTGCGCCTGCTCCTCATGGCCGTGCTGCCTCTCGTGGTCAGCTCCCTGATATTGGGCGTCGCTGAGATGGGCGACGCGGCCAAGCTCGGACGCGTCGCCCTGAAGACGCTCGGCTTCACCTTGCTGATCACGGGCCTCTCGGTGCTCACGGGCCTCGCGGCCGTCAACGCCTTCCGCCCGGGCGACGGCTTCCCGGTCGAGATCCGGGAGACGATGCTCAAGTCCGGCCGGATGCCGTCCGTCCCCGCCGCCGAAAACGCCAACTTCGCCCAGCGCCTCCTGGCGCTCGTGCCCGACAACCCGGTCAAGGCGGCCGCCACCGGCGACTTCCTGGGCGTCATGTTCTTCTCGATGCTCTTCGGCCTGGGCGTCATCCGCGTCGACGCCGAGAAGAAGAAGCCCCTGCTCAAGCTCCTCGAATCGGTCAACGAGGCCTCGATGGCCTTCATCCATCTCGTGATGAAGCTGGCGCCTTACGGCGTGGGCGCGCTCGTGCTCAATTTGACGGCCCGTTTCGGCTTCGGGCTGCTGCGTCACCTCGCCGGGTACGCGCTCGTCGTCGTGGGGGCGCTCGCCTTTCATCAGTTCGTCACCTACGCGATCCTCGTGAAGACGTTCGGCGGCCTGAGCCCTCGCCTTTTCTTCAGGCGCATTCAGGAGGCCATGCTCACGGCGTTCGGCACGAGCTCGTCGTCGGCCACGCTTCCGGTGTCGATGCGCGTCGGCGAGGAGTCCCTCGGCCTGCCGCGCGAGATCTCCCGCTTCGTGCTGACGGTCGGCGCGAGCGCCAACCAGAACGGCACCGCGCTTTATGAGGGCGTCACGGCGCTCTTTCTCGCGCAGTGCTTCGGCGTCGAGCTTACCTTGGCCCAGCAGGGCACGGTGCTGATGCTGTCGATCCTGGGCGGCGTGGGCACGGCCGGCGTGCCGGGAGGCTCGCTGCCGATGCTGATGGCGATCCTGGCCTCGATCGGCGTGCCGCCGGAGGGCGTGCTGCTCATCCTTGGCGTGGACCGCTTTCTCGATATGTGCCGCACGACGCTCAACGTCACCGGAGACCTGCTTATCGCGGTGCTCGTGGCGAAGTCCGAGGGGGAGGCGCTGCATCCCCGCGCCGCCTCCGGCTCCGTCGTTTAGGAGTAGCGCCGACGGAACTCGGCTTCGTCGCCGACCGGATTGAGCCCCGCCGCCTGCCGCGCCAGATGCGTCGCCATGCCCGCGCCCAAATAAGACAGCGCGTGCAGCTCGCGCAGCAGG
>Ga0163144_10008551_pt1 | contig 22140 bp, 16 predicted proteins | sample OliLak19BULKMAT1_FD_123175 | JGI IMG/M metagenome (GOLD analysis project Ga0163144, IMG submission 123175) | Freshwater microbial mat bacterial communities from Lake Vanda, McMurdo Dry Valleys, Antarctica - Oligotrophic Lake LV.19.BULKMAT1 | ecosystem: Environmental > Aquatic > Freshwater >... | reverse complement strand
CGATCGCCCATTCCGAAGTGGCGACGCGCACCGGACTGGTCCTGTTGATCGTCGTCCCGTCGCCCACGCCGCCCTCTCGATTGGCGCCCCAACACCAAACCTGCCCGTTGCTGTCGAGCGCGCTCTCGAGACATTCACCTATCCGGACATCAGCATCGTCTGCGGCGAGCCCGCACTGCACCAAGACTCGAGCGACGTCATCACGAATCCGAAGGTCGTCGTGGAGGTCCTGTCAGACTCCACCGAGCGCTACGATCGCGGAGAGAAGGCCGGAGGCTACCGAACCATCCCGTCCGCCTCGGATCACCTGCTGGTCGACCAGCACAAGGCCCACGTCGAACACTACGCGCCGCAGGCAGACGGCTCCTGGGTTCTACGCGAGGCTGGTGCGGGCGGAAGCGTGACGATCACATCCGTCTCGGTCACGCTCGACGTGGATGCGATCTACTTCGGCGTGTGCGACCTACCGACCTGAGCCGTCGCGGAAGCGACCAGAGATCAGGGGTCGCTACGCGACGCTGACACCCTTCCAGAACGCAACGTGGCCCTCGATGTCTTTCGCCTCTGCTTTCGCGGACGGATAGAACCAGGCGGCGTTCTCGTTCTTCTGGCCATTCACCACGACGTGAAAGTAGCTGGCAACGCCTTTCCAACCGCAGGTGGTGTGGTGATCGCTCGCTTCCATGAACGCTTTGTCGACCGAGTCGATGGGAAAGTAGTGATTGCCTTCGACGACGCGCGTGTTCTCCGAGCTCGCGAGTGTCGCTCCGTTCCAGGTGGCTTTCGGCATCTCTCGCTCATAGCCGAGCTCGGGCGAGGACGCTTCGATCAGTGAGGCACGCGCGCGGCTCGAATAAAAATCCAATCGCTCGCAGGGACCGTTTCGGCCCGACCCTTGCACCGCTGGGCGGCCCACAACGGCTGGAGCAAGACCATGGGATTCCTCGATCGTGTACTGGGAAATGAAAAGCCTGCCACCCGACCCGCAGCGCGTGCGCCGCAAGACATTGCCGACATCGAGCGGCTGAGGGACCTGGATCGATGAGCGTGGGCCTCTCTCCTGATGCGGCGCTAGCCCGCCTGTAGGCCGCAAGCGACCTCAGCGACCTGAGGGCCGAGCTAGGGAGCCGCGACGGCTTCATCTATTTCACCTCCGACCGCGAAGGCACGCTCGACGTGTATCGGATGAAGGCCCCGGCTCGCTGAGAGTGATTGGGCGCCGGTGAGAGCGAGACCCGAACCGGTCGCTCCTTCGCAGGCTGCCCAAGAGACGCAGGTGTCACGCTGTGCTCGCTGCCGAATAGCGGCCACGCCTTCCCCGGCGCCAAACCGCCCCCATTCTGCCAGCGCGCCCCCGACGGCGTGCTGTGCGAGCGCTGGAACAGCCTCACCGGTCCCGCCGTGTCCGCTCCGAAGCCGGCCGACCTGCATTGACGTCTCGGCATAGCCGGCGCACGCTCCCCTGGCATGACCAGGCTATGTGTCGGGGTAGGTGCGGTCGCGGCGCTGCTCTTGTCGTGCAGCGACGACACGGGGGAGACCAATCCGGGGCCCGACGGCGTCACCATTTCGGGGGTCATCAGCCAGGCCCCGCTCGGCAATCCGCTCGTGGGCGCGGAGGTATGTGCGTTCGATCCGCCCGGTGAGTGCTCCACGACCGACACTGACGGCAAGTACTCGGTCGCCAAAGTGCCGAAGAACACCCACGTCGAGTTTCACGTCACGAACCCCGGCTTCATCAGCGCGCTCGGCGTCTTCAACGTGAAAGACGTCGACCGGACCGACGTCAACGCCGCCCTGCTGGACCAAGCGATCGGCGTCGGCCTGTTTCAGGACGCCGGCATCACCTACGACCCGAGCAAGGGAGCGGTGCTCCTTGCGGCGTCGGACCCGGCAGTGGGGCATGGCTCCTCGGGCTATGCGGCCACGCTCACGCCCTCCGCCGGAGAGGGCCCATTCTACACCTCGGCAACGTCGGTCCTTCCCGACGCAACAGAGACGACTGACTCCGGGGCGTTCTCGTTCATCAACCTTCCCGACGGCGACTACACGCTCGAGGTGACCGGCCCCGGAGAGTGCACGAGCGATTTGACGCTGGCCAACGGTCCGTCCTCTTGGCCCGCCGTGGTGCGCGCGGGCTTCATCAGCTACCTCGTCGCGGAGTGCCCGGACGGCGCCCCCGGAGTTGGCGGCTCAGGCGGCGCCGGGGGTGCCGGGGGTGCGGGTGGAGCCGGCGGGAACTAAGGGCAACGGCTAGCTGCCCAGCAGTACGACGATCCCCCATGAGGACCAAGCTATGAAGACACTCGTGCAAACAGCCCTCACCGTGCTCGCCTCGGGGCTCGTGCTCGCCTGCGGCGACGGCGCGGCCTGTGACAGCTGCAATGGCGCTGGTGGCGGTGGCGGGGCTCCAGAAGGAGGCGCGTCGAGCGACGGGTGGACGAAGATCATCACGGGCGATTGGGAGCTCGCCGCGTACGACGAGCACACCAAAGAGGTGCACGTCGTGACGCTCGACCGCGACCTCTACGTCGGCGCCATTCGGCCCATCGCTCCGCCGGGAACGCACCACATGATCCTGGCCTTGGGCGAGGGCAGCAAGTTCTTGTACGCGTCGGGCGTCGGAACGAACCCGCTCGAGTTCCCACCGGGCGTCGGGTTCAAGCTCGACGCCGGCCAGACGCTGGTGCTGCAGCTCCACGTGTTCAACCCCACGGAAGAGCCGCTCTCGGGCACCAGCGGCATCGAGTTCCGGGAGGTTTCGCCCGAAGACGTGGTGAACGTGGCAGAGGTGTTCTTGCCCGGTCCCACCACGCTGAAGATCGAGCCCAACCAGACCACGACGCAGTCCGGCACGTGCACGCTCGACGCAGCGCAGACGATCTTCGCCGTGCAACCGCACATGCACCAACTCGGCAAGCACCTCACTACCACGCTCAACATTGCTGGCGTCGACTCGGTCTTGATCGACGGCGACTACGAGTTCGGTCATCAAGAGGTGACCAGGTTCGAGCCGATCTCCATGAACGCAGGCGACACGATCACGACCGCGTGCACGTGGGACAACACCACCTCCTCTGAGGTGAGCTGGGGCGAGAGCTCCACCGCCGAGATGTGCCTCTCGATTCTGTTTCGCTACCCAGCGCTAGGCGGCACGGGTCTGTGCGAGAACTAGCGACCGCAGAGATTGTGTAAACTGCCCGGGCACGAAGCGCGCCGCTCACCCAAGAAGTGTCCCGGAACGCGTCGCACGCTCAGGCCTTGGGGGAGAGTCTGGACACGGGCTCGCGCAACCGCCGCCGTTGCCCTCACCGACGTCGCCGGTCGTCGTGCTCGCCGCGTTCGGCACCGCTTCGATCAGTGAGGCACGCGCGCAGCGCGAACACCAAATCTCGCTCGAAAAACCGCTCACAGCGCGCGGCGCATGAACAAGTCTTCGAGCGTCTCTTTGCGCGGCGCCACTTCGAGCACGCGCGCGCCGCCATCGAGCGCCAAACGCAAGACTTCGCCGACGCGCGCCTCACCCTCGATCGCCACGACGGCGACGCCCGGACGCTCAGCGACGGTGAAGCCGGCTTCTTCGATCACGGCTTTCGTCTTCTCGTCGAGCCCGACCAGAAAAATATCGGTGCGCAGGACGTCGCCGCGCAGCAGCGTGCGGATTTCGCCGCTCACGACGATCTCACCCTGGCGCAAGATGGTCACGCGATCGCACATCGCCTCCACGTCTTGCAGGATGTGCGTCGAGAAAAAGATAGTGCGACCGGCGTCGCGCTCCGCAAAAATGATGTCGCGCACTTCTTTGCGACCGACGGGGTCGAGGCCGCTCATCGGCTCGTCCAAGATCAACATCTCGGGGTCGGAGACCAGCGCAGCAGCCAAGCCGGTACGCTGAAGCATGCCCTTCGAGAGCCGGCGGACTTGACGATCGGCGGCGTAGGCGATGCCCACTTTGGTGAGACACTCCATCGTGCGGCTACGTAGCTTCGAGCCTCGCATCCCGCTCAAGTTGCCGCACATCTCGACGAACTCGCGGGGCGTCAGGTACGGGTAGACGTACGGGTTCTCCGGTAAGAAGCCGATGCTCTCGCGCGCGGCAGGCGACGGCACACGCTTGTCGAACAGGTACGCCTCGCCGCCGCTGGGCTGAATCAATCCGGTGAGGATCTTGATGGTAGTCGTCTTCCCGGCGCCGTTGGGCCCCAAGAAGCCGAAGATCTCGCCGCGTCGAACGTCGAAGCTGATGCCCTTGACCGCATGCACGACGCGCTTCTTGAACAGCCCGACGGTGAACGCCTTGCTGAGCTTCTCGACGCGAATCAACGCCGCGCGTTTGTCGGTGCTGGCGGGCCTGGAGACAGACAGCTCGGAGGTGGCAGCGACTTGTTCGGTCACGAGGACGGCACGTTATCAGGTTGAGCGGCGCGAGCGGGAGCGCCGAGCGTGCGCCGATTGATCGCCGCGTCGACCGACACCACCACGAGCGCCAGCCAGATCAACGCAAACGCGGCCAAGCGAATCGGTTCTACACGCTCACCGAAGACGGACACCGCCAGCAAGAACTGCAGCGAAGGCGCGATGTACTGAAAAAAACCCAGCACCGAGAGCGGCAGACGCCGCGCTGCTGCGCCGAAAAATGCGAGCGGCAGCGCCGTCACCGGCCCGGCCAGCACCACCCAGGGAACGAGCGCCCACTCCCCGCGCGCGAACACGCCGCTGCCGCCGAGCTCGCGACTCAGCAGCACGAACAGGGCTGCGGGCGAGATCAGCAGCGTCTCGACGAACAGCCCCACCAGCGACTCGACCGGCGCGACTTTGCGCAGGTAGCCGTAGACCGCGAAGCTCGAGGCGAGCGAGAGGGCGACCCACACGGGCGCGCTCGTCCCGACCAACATCACCAGCAAACCGAGCGCACCGAGCCCCACGCCGACCGTCTGAGGCACACGCAAGCGCTCCTTCAAGAGCACCACGCCGAGCACCACGTTGGCGAGCGGATTCATGAAGTAGCCGAGGCTCGCTTCCAGCAGCCGATGCTGCAGCACCGCCCAGATGAAGAGCCCCCAGTTGCCGGCGATCAGCGCACCGGAGAGGACCAGGTACGACATCTTCTGCTTCGAGCGCAGCGCCTCGATCACCTGGCCGATGCGTCTCGTGATCAGCAGCGCGACGCCCACGAAGACGAGCGACCAGAACACGCGGTGCGCCAAGATCTCGATGGCGTCGAGCCGCTCGAGCTGCTTCCAAAAGAGCGGCACCACGCCCCAGCTGCCGTACGCGACCAGCGCGTAGATCACCCCGGCGCGAAAGCTGCGCGCTGCTTCCGCGGCTGGTGGCGTCACGCGCTCTCGTCGCGGTCGGGCGGCGGCGGCATCGATGGCCCGCTGTACTCGTGCAGCTTGTACTGCACCTTGCGCGGGCTGATGCCGAGGATGGCAGCCGCGCGGGAGGTCGACCCGCGGCATGCTTCCAAGGTCTTCAAGATGGCGTAGCGCTCGAGCTCCTGGATGGTGGCGCCAGGGATGCGCGGCGCCTCGTCGCGCGCGGCTGCTGGCGTGAGCGTGGCAGGCAGGTGCTTGGCTTCGACGCGCGGGGCATCGCAGAGCACCACAGCGCGCTCGATCACATTCTCCAGCTCCCGCACATTGCCAGGCCAGCCGTACGCCGTGAGCGCCGCCAAAGCTTCGTCGCTCATGCCGTCGACGGCGCGGTGATTCTCTTCTGCGTAGCGACGCAAGAAGAAGGTCGCCAGCTCGGCGATGTCGCTCGCGCGCTCACGAAGCGGCGGGATCTCGAGCGTGACGACGTTGAGCCGATAGTAGAGATCCTCGCGAAAGAGTCCGGCCGCGATGCGCGCGTGCAGATCTCGGTTCGACGCCGCCAAGATGCGCACGTCGACATGCAGCGTGTCGTTGCCACCGACGCGCTCGAAGGCCCGCTCTTGCAGCACGCGCAAAAGCTTCACCTGCGTCGCCATCGGAATTTCGCTGACTTCGTCGAGAAACAGGGTCCCGCCTTCGGCTTGCTCGAAGCGGCCTTCTCGCCGGCCGACAGCACCGGTGAAGGCGCCTCGCTCGTGACCGAAGAGCTCGCTTTCGAGAAGTGACTCGCTGAGCGCGGCACAATTCAAGCGCACGAGGGGCTTCGCGCTGCGCGGGCTCGAGCGGTGAATCAGCTCGGCCACTAGCTCTTTTCCGGTGCCCGTTTCGCCGAGCACCAACACTGTCGCGCGGCTTGTCGCGACCTGCTCGGCCATCGCCAACACCTCCATCATCTTTGGGTGGCGCCCTACGAGGCGACCCTCTGGGTTGCGCTCGCGCAGCTTGTCGCGCAGGCGAGCGTTCTCCGAGAGCAGCTTGGCACGCTCGACGGCCCGTTCGACGACGATGACCAAGTCCTGAAAATCGAGCGGCTTGGTGAGGTAGTGATAGGCCCCTTTTTGGACCGCCTGCACGGCGCTCGGGATGGTCCCGAAGGCGGTCATCACCACCACAGTCGCGTTTGGCGCGACCTCACGCGCTTTCTCCATCAGGCCGAGCCCATCGAGGCCCGGCATCTTGAGGTCGGTGAGGATAACGTCTGGCCCGAAGTCCTCGATCTTGCCGAGCGCCTTGAAGCCGTCGGCGGCCACCTCCGTCAGGTAGCCCTCTTCGCGCAGGATCTCGGAGAGGGCGGCACGCGCGTTCGCCTCGTCGTCGACGATGAGAATGCGGCCGCGGGACCTCATGAAGGAACCATGTACTCCAGCCGGGCCGCCCCCGCACTGCCCCTGCTCTTGATCAAAGGTCCTCAGTGGGGGGCATCCCGCGGCCAGCCGGCGAAAGATCCAGACACAAGGTAGTTCTGCGACCCCCGCAAAAGGTGTTACAAGTCCCGCCCGGGGCACCACTGCCCTTTGGAGTAACGGATGCGAACCAAAAGAGCTGCCGCAGCCCACCTTCTTCCTTCTCTACTCGGTTGTCTGGCGACGCTTCCCTTGGCCCTGTGTTGGGCCTCGGTCGCAGAAGCACAGCAACCCCAGCCTCCCTTCGGGCCTCAGCCGCCTCCCGGCCAGCCAGGCGGTCAGCCAGGCGGTCAGCCAGGCGGTCAGCCTGGGGGCCAACCAGGCCAACCTGGCGCGGGTCAACCCGGCGGCAGCGCCCCGGGCTCGTTCGGTGGCGAAGCCTCGGTCGGCGTGCAAGGCGGCGCAGGCGTAGGACAACCTGGCGCAGCGCCGGGCCAGTTCGGCGCCGACCCGTTCGCGCAAGGTCAGGCAGGCGGGCAATTCAACGCCCAAGCCATCGTGCCCCCTGGCAACAAAGACAAAGACAAATGGAAGGCGCGCAACCTGTCGCTCATCAACCAGAACAACCTGGCTGGCAGCACCGGTCTATTGCGCACGTCCTTCGCCGGTTCTGGCGCTGAAGGCACGTTTCGCGTCGGCTTCCTGTTCGACTACTTCACCGCAACCGGCTTCCTGTGCGATCCGGCTGACTCGACCGCAGCTGGCGTGCCCATCACGTGCAGCGGGCAAAATCGAGAAGACACCGCGTCGCACGTCGGTGGCTTCTTCTCCCTCAGCGCAACGCCGTTCTCGTTCCTCGAGGCTTACGCGTCGCTACGCACCTACGCGAACTCCAATGATCAAGGCTCGCCGCAGCTGCTTCAGGTGCTCGGCGACACGACGATCGGCCTCAAGGGCTTCACGCCTCCTCGCTTGCTCGGCCCGATTCAAGCCGGCGCCGAAGCCCAGCTGTTGCTCCTCAACGGCACTGGCGACGTCGGTGTCTCCGGCGGCGCAACCAGCGCCGTGTTCAAGATCAACGGCACCTTCGATGCACGCGAGATCAAGAAAGAGATCCCGGTCCGCATCAACTTGAACCTCGGCTACAAGGTCGACAACTCCGGCGCAGCAGTCGAAGCGGTCGAGATCGCCCGCGCGGGCGCCTTCAACGACGGCCGTGATCGGCAGCCCATCACGCGCATCGAGCGCTTCGGCCTCGGTATCAGCAAGGTCGACTATTTCCAGACCCAGCTCGGCGTCGAGATCCCGTTCTCGTTCCTGCAGCCGTTCGTCGAGTACAGCATCGACATCCCGGTCAACCGCTCGGGCTACGAGTGCTTCACCAACCGCGTCTCACGCGGCGACGTATGCCTCGGTCTATCCGACCTGTCGGACCCGAACTCCGGCAGCATCGGCTACGACGCCGTCCCGTCCCGGCTCGGCATCGGCACCCGGGTCAGCCCCTTCCAGGTGGTCGATGGCGCCTCCGGCTTCCGCGGGCTCTCCGCGTTGATCGGCTTCGAGATTGGCCTATCGGCGACCAGCACCTTCGTGGAAGAAATCGTGCCGCAGGCGCCGTGGACGCTCTATCTCGGCCTCGGCTACGCGTTCGACACCAAGGAGAAACCGGTCGAGAACGCCATGCAAGCGCCGCCCCCGCCGCCGGTTCAGGTAGCCGCTCCGCAAAGCTACGTGCGCGGCTTCGTGCACGAGACCGGCAAGCCCGAGGGCGTCGCCAATGCCATCGTCGCCTTCCAAGGCGGCGCGCAACCGCCGATCGCCACCGGCGCCGACGGTCGCTTCCTGTCACGCCATGTCGAGCCTGGCTCGTACACCTTCGAGGTCTCCGTCAACGGCTTCAAGCCGGGGACCTGCACCGCCACGGTCAACCCGCCCGTGCCGCAGCCGCAACAGCAGCAGCCGTTCGGTCTGCCTGCCTTCCCCATCGCGCCCCCGCAACCGCAAGGCCCGAGCTACACCGACGTCGATTGCGCGCTCGAGGCGCTCCCACGCGCCGGCACCATCGAAGGCACCGTCAAAGAGGCAGCTGGCGGCGCAGCCGTCAGCGGCGCTGTCGTCAGCATCACCGACGCCCTCGGCAAGACCAACAAGGTCACAGCAGACGGCGGCGGCAAGTTCAAAGCGGACAACGTGCCGCCGGGCGAGATCTCGATGCGCGTCGAAGCGAGCGGCTTCATGACCCACGTCGCCTCCGGTGAGGTTCGCGCCAACGACGTGACCAAACCGACTTTGAGCCTCAACAAGCGGCCAAAGAAGGCCCTCGTTCAGATTCAGGGCAACGAGATCAAGCTCAGCGACAAGATCCTGTTCGAGACCGACTCGCACAAAATTCTCGGCCAATCGAGCGCGCTGCTCGAAGAGATCGCCGAGGTCATGCAGAAGAACCCCAACATCGAGCAGGTCGAGATTCAGGGCCACACCGACAACACCGGTGGCCGTGAGCACAACCAGAAGCTCTCCGACGCACGTTCCACTTCCGTCAAAGACTGGCTCGTCAAAGCAGGCGTCTCCAGCTCGCGCTTGCTCGCCAAGGGCTACGGCCAAGACAGGCCGCTCGCCCCGAACGTGACCGAAGCAAACCGCACCAAGAACCGCCGCGTGCAGTTCATCATCCTGAAGAAGAAGTAGTCGTTCGCGACTCACGCAAAAGGGGCGTCCAGCTGGGCGCCCTTTCTGCTTTTTGTGATCGGGAGAGGGATATTTACCGAGGGATATTTAGCGCAGAGAACGCAAAGGGGAGACGCAGAGGGCGCAGAGATTTTTTTGGTGTCGCGTCGGCGCGTCCTCGAAAATGGCGCCGTTCCCCGAGCTCGAAGTGCCCGGCTGCCGTGCACCATTCGAAGCTGCAGGCATGTCGAGCCCGCGCATCACGACCCCCTAAATCTCCCCCTCTGCGCCTGCGTCTCCCCTTTGCGTTCTCTGCGGTAAATATCCCTCTCGCACATTTCGTGATCAACGCCCCTTGACCCGGGAATAGCCTCTCAACAACGACGACGGACGCGCCGAGAAACACGGCGGGCCGCGCAATTGCGCAGGGCTCGCCGGACGTGGCGCCAGTCGTCCTCGAGGAGGATTTATGCGTAACGGGGTGCTCGCCCTCAGGGGCTCGGTGTGTCTTGTCGCGTTCATGGCGCTAACAGGCGCCAAGACGAACGGCTGTGGCCCTGACTTCGGCGACGATGGCGATGAGCCGCCGCAGATCGTTTGCCCGGATGGCTTCGAATTCGACGGCCAAGACTGCGTTGCTGTCGATCCGGGCAACTGCCCGCCCGACACGACCGAGCAATGGGTTTGCGAAGACAACGGCGGCGAAGATCCTGATCAGCCGATTCCCGCGGACGGCGAAGCGGATCAGCCGATGCAGCCTCCCGGCGAATGCTGGCTCGAATGTGTTCCCATCGATCCGGGCTGCCCGGAAGGCACCGTCGAGCAAGTGATCTGCGCAGGCAACGAAGAAGAACCGCAAATGGATGGTGACGATCCGGGTGAGCCCATGCCTCCGGAACAATGCTGGATCGAGTGTGTTCCGGTCGAGCCGGAGTGCCCGTGCGGCACGCACTTGGAGCTGGTCTGTGAACCCTGCGACAGCCCCAACGGCGAGCAGTGTCACGAGGAGTGCGTCCCGGACATTCCCGAAGAGTGCCCGGAAGGCACGCACCTCGAGGTCATCTGCGAAGACTCGCCCGATGGTCAGAAGGGCTTCTGCTACGAAGAGTGCGTCCCGGACGACCCCAACCAGTGCCCGGAAGGCACCTACCTCGACTTCGTCTGCGACGAGATGGGCTGCTACGAAGTCTGCATCCCCTTCCCCGACCAGTGCCCGGAAGGCACCATCGCGGTGACCGTGTGTGATGAAATGGGTTGCTACACGATCTGCGAAGACGAAGGTGGCGGCGGCAGCGGCGGCGGTGAGCCCGCCCCCAACCGCTAGCCGACGTTTTCTCGGCCTTGGTCGAGGCGCCCGAGCTGCGTCTCGACCTTGGAAGCGAGCTCGATAGTGAGAGGCCAGCTTCGGACTCGCGCGGCATCACGCTGTCCAAGCCGAGTCGCTTCAAATCCAGGCACAGCTCGGCGACGTTGTTCATGTCGCCCGTCTCCAGATACACAGCCGCGAGCTCGATCGTGGCGCGCGCGACCAGCAAAAGGTCTTGCCCAGTGCGCGCAGCTCGCAAAAGCTCGAGCCGCGCGTCGACGTTGTTCGGTTGTTCTGTGAGCACCGCCTGCAACGACGCGATGGCTTCTGCCGTTCGGCCCGCGTCGATGGCCTCACCTGCACGCAAGATGCGGGCGTCTTGGTGCGTAGCCGAGCTCTCCTCGATCGACTTGTGAAGCTTCGGGTCGAGCCCCGAGACGCGCACACCGAGCGCGACTATCGCGCCGAACACGAAGCCGCCCACGTGCGCCCAGTGTGCGGTGCCTGAGCCTTTGAGAAAAACGCCGGACACGAATGGGGTGAGCACACCGCCGCGCCTGGGCACGTCGCCGTACTTGAAAGTAGGCAACCCGGCGATCGCCTGGTCGATCCGGCTGCACAGCGCCGTCATCTGTTGTTGCTCTCGCTCCAGGCTCTCGTCCTCGAGCAAGCTCGCTGCGGTAGTCGGCGCCTCGCGACGACCCACGACTTCGAGACATGGCGCTAGCAGATAGGGCCGACTCGGCGTAGAGGATCGCCTCGGACAGCGCCACGTTCGCCCGCGCCTCGATCGCGCTGGAGAATACCGACAGGCCGAGATGAAGCAGCGTGTTGGCGACGACCAAGAAGATCGCCAGCAGCGTCGAGCGGTGTCCTCCTAGTGGGCGATCGGCAGGATGAACACTGCCCGCCGATGCTAGAGGCTAATCGGAGCCCTGTCGCTCGGCCTTGATCTCGTGCAGCAGCTCTTCGACGCGCTGAGCCGCGTCGATGCCGTCGTCGTACAAGAAACGAAAGTCGGGTGCGACCCTGAGGCCCACCGCGCGCGTCACGTCGCGACGAATGCGCCCCGACGCCTTGTCGAGCCCGACCACCATCGCGCGACGTTCGCGCTCGTCGGCGCCGATGTCGCGACGGACGTACACGCGCACGAAGGACAGATCGTCGGTCACCTCGACGCGCGTGACCACCACACCCGAGATGCGCGGATCGTTGAGGGTGCGCAAGCAGAGCGCCACCTCTTCGTGGATGCGCCCCGAAACTCGTTGCGAGCGCTTGACCTCAGTCGTCATCGAACGGCCTTTCTAGCGTGGGGACTGCGAGCGACGTTTCTTCGATGCCGCCCCTGACCCCTGTCCCGCCGTCCCCGAAGGGGATGATCTCGAGCGCGCGGTCACACAGGATGGCATCCGGCAGGTTGCTGGCCACGGCGGCGACGTCGGCCAGCACTTCGTCGCAGTGCTTGGCCTCGTTGGCGACCACCACCGCTGCCACGGTTGCAAAGCGCGGATTGTCGAGCGAGCCGACCTCCGCCGCAGCGACACGAAACTTGGCGATCACCCGTTCTTTGAACGACTTCACCACCCGGCGCTTGTCTTTCAAAGACTGGGCGCCGACGATCTGGAAGCTGAGCTTGAGCACGCCTACGAACACGAACCCTCAAGCAGGCAAAGCGGAGCAACTCGTCGCCCGCAACTCCTTGCGGAGCAACTCCTTGCGGAGCCAATCAACTCAGTTGAGCAACTCCTTGCGGAGCCAATCAACTCAGCGGAGCAACTCCTTGCGGAGCCAATCAAGCTCCGCGGAGCAACTCCTTGCGGAGCCAATCAAGCTCCGCGGAGCAACTCCTTGCGGAGCCAATCAAGCTCCGCGGAGCAACTCCTTGCGGAGCCAATCAACTCAGTTGAGCAACTCCTTGCGGAGCCAATCAAGCTCCGCGGAGCAACTCCTTGCGGAGCCAATCAAGCTCCGCGGAGCAACTCCTTGCGGAGCCAATCAACTCAGTTGAGCTTCTGCTTGACCTCTTCGATCTCGTAAGACTCGACGATGTCGCCTTCTTTGATGTCTTGGTAGTTGTCGAGGCTGATGCCGCACTCGAGACCTTCGGCGACTTCTTTGGCGTCGTCTTTGATGCGACGAAGCGACGCGATCTTGCCGGTGTAGACGACGACGCTGTCCCGGACGAGACGCGCTTCGGAGCCGCGCTTGACGACGCCGTGGGTCACGTAGGAGCCGGCGACGACGCCCGTCTTGGTGATTTTGAAGACCTTGCGGACCTCGGCGGTGCCGAGCGGCTTCTCCAGCTTCGTGGTCGGCAACAGCCCTTCCATCGCGAGGTGGATGTCGTCGACCGCGTTGTAGATGATCGTGTAGAGGCGAATTTCGACGCCGCCGGCGTCGGCTAGCTGCGTCGCTTTGCCTGCGGGGCGCACGTTGAAGCCGACGACGATCGCCTTGGAAGCGACGGCGAGATTGACGTCGCCCTCCGTGATGGCGCCGACGGCGGCATGCACGATGACGACCTTGACCTTGCTGGTGGAGAGCTTGGCCACTGCCGCGCCGACCGCCTCGACCGAGCCTTGCACGTCGCCCTTGATGATCAGCTTGAGCTCCAGCTGATCGCCTTCTGCCAGGCGCTCTTTAAGGGCCTCGAGCGAGACACGCGAGTCTTGCGGGATGAGCGACTTGCTCTGTTTCTTGCGGCGCTGGTCGGCGATCTCTTCCGCGGTTTTGGCGTCTTTGACCGAGTGAACCGGGTCACCCGCGCTGGGCACCTCGTTCAACCCGAGCACCTCGACGGGCGTGGCAGGGCCAGCTGTCGCAAGGCTGCGACCGAGCTCGTCGGTCATGGCGCGAACCTTGCCCCATGCCGGACCGGCGATGAGGATGTCACCCACTCGGAGAGTGCCGTCTTGCACCATCACGCGAGCGACAGGTCCGCGACCGCGGTCGAGCAGCGCTTCGATCACGACGCCGTGGGCGCGCCGCATGGGAGCCGCCCGTAGCTCGAGCACCTCGGCCTGCAAGATGATGGCTTCGAGGAGCGCATCGATGCCTTCGCCGGTGAGCGCAGACACGTGGCAGAACAGCGTGTCGCCACCCCACTCTTCCGGGTTGAGCCCGAAGTTGGCGAGGTCGCGCTTGACGCGATCGGGGTCGGCCGACTCTTTGTCGATCTTGTTGACGGCAACGATGATGGGCACCTTCGCAGCCTTCGCGTGGCTGATCGCCTCGCGCGTTTGCGGCATGACGCCGTCGTCGGCCGCAACCACCAGCACCACGATATCGGTCACCTGTGCGCCGCGGGCGCGCATCGATGTGAAGGCTTCGTGGCCGGGGGTATCGAGGAAGGCCACTGTGCCGCGGCTAGTTTCGACGCGGTAGGCGCCGATGTGCTGCGTGATGCCGCCGGCCTCACCCGCTGCGACGGTCGCTTTGCGGATCTTGTCGAGCAGTGACGTCTTGCCGTGATCGACGTGACCCATCACGGTGACGATCGGCGGGCGCGAAAACGACTCGTGCTCGGTCTTGTCTTCTTTGTCGGCGGGACCCTGGGCGGCATGGAGCGACTGCTCTTCGCTGACAGCGACGTCTTCGACCGTCCAGCCGAACTCGTTCGACAGGATCTTTGCGGTGTCGGTGTCGATGGTCGAGTTGATGTTGACGCCCGACATGCCCATCGAGAGGAGCTTGATGAGCACGTCCGTCACCTTCAGGCTCATCATCGAAGCGAGCTTCTGAAGAGTGACCGACTCCTCGATCTTGATGATCTTCTTGTGGGCGGCCATCTCGGTCAGAATGATCGGCCGCTTGGCCGACGACCCGTGTGATTGGCCCATGCGGCCGCGAAACTGCTGGCCGAAGCCTGGCCGTTGACCGGGGCGATTCGGTCCGCGGTTCTGAGGAAAGCCCGACATCGGACCCTGGCGAGCCGGGGCCGCAGCGGCCCTCGGATCGTAGGTGGTGCGTCGCGCTGACGGCGGTGAGGTCGTGCGCGCTTGCGGCATGGGCACGCCAGGGCGGCCCTGCCAGACGTCGATGCCGGTGCGCGGCGGCGTGGAGGGGCGCTTTGGGGTTTCGCTGGTCGTGGCTGCCTGTGCGGGCGGGGCCGACGGCGGCGGAGCAACCTGCCGAGGAGGCGACGAGGGCGGCGGCTCTTCTCGACGGGTGGCTTGGACGGCGGCTTGCCGGGCGGAAGCAGGCGAGCTGCCGGCGCCGCGAGAGACCTGCGTCGGGGGCGGAGGCTCGGCGTCCGCTGCCAGGTCTGGAGCGGCGCCGCGCGAAGACGCGCTGCGCGGGGCCTCGGGGGCCTCGGCGGTGGCTTCGGTTGCGCGCGCGTGAGATGCCCGGGCGTAGGGCACCCCTTCTTGAATACTGGCGCCGTTGGTGCCCGCTGCATGCGCGTCGGGGAGCGTTTGCTCGGCGGCCTTGATACGATCAGCGCCTGCGGCAGCGGGCTCGGCCGCTACGTCTCCATCGAAGTCGACGTCACCGATGTTGGTGCGCGCACTACCAGCAGCCGAACGCGCACCAGCGCGTGACCGCGCGGCGGAGGACTTGACCTCGCTGCGCTTGGAGGGGGGAATCGCTTCGCTTCGCGCCCGTGAGGACGGTGAGCCCTGCGCGGTGGAGCCCTGCGCGGTGGAGCCTTCCGCGGTGGAGCCTTCCGCGGTGGAGCCTTCCGCGGTGGAGCCTTCCGCGGTGGAGCCTTCCGCGGTGGAGCCTTGGGTCGCGGTGGAGCCTTGGGTGGTGTCTGCCTCGACCTCCCGGACAGAAGGAACGGGCGCCTCGGCTGAGGGCACGGAACGGCCTTCTTCGCTGCCGCGGGCCTGCGCGCCGGCTGCCCCACCGCGCGAGGAGCCTTCGGCCCGTGCGCTTGCGGCAGCGCTGGCTGACGGTCGCGCCGACGGCACGCCGGCTTGCGCCTCGGGCGCTTGCGAAGCAAGGGATGGGCTCACCTGACGACTCTGCGGCGCAGACAAACTGTGGGGCGCGGAGGTGCCGGGCTGCGAGGGACCCGACTGCGGCGAGGGTGTTGACACGACCTCGGGCTCACCGGCCCGCGCCCGCCTCTTCACGACACCCGGGCGGATGCGCTCTTCAACGACCTCGGGGGACTTTTGGCGTTCGAGGTGACGCTTCAAACGGTCGACCTGGTCGACCTCGACTGCGCTCATATGATTGCGGACATCTCCCACACCGATCGATTGGAAGAGCGCGACGATGGATTTTTGGTCCATGTTGAGCTGTTTCGCAATTTCGTACACCCGGACTTTACTCATGCGTTCTTCCTCCCCCTCTGGTTCTTGGAATTAGGGGGAACCTTGGTACCGCTCGTTTTGGCCTCGTGAGAGGTAGCCACGGCACTTTCAGGACCGCGGAGGTTAGCAGCACCACCGCCAATAATCGATGCGCTCGGCGCGCCAGAGGCCGATCCAGTCGAGGCGAGCGCATCGACGATCATGCGGCTTTCTCGTAGGGCAGCGGCGATGCGCGTATCCGTCACGACAACGACACCGACGCCCGCCTCCCGCGTCTGACCAAACGCCCGCTGTGCCAAGCTCTGTTTGTCGCCCCAGACCAGGACTCGGCCTTCGGCGATCATTTTTCTGACTTCGCTGAGCTCTCGAGCTGCGGCAGCGTCCGCGGCGACGATCACCAGCGCTGCGTCACCGTCTCGAATTGCGGCAGCCGCTGCATCAGCGCCACCTTCGAGCCGACCTGCGCGTTTTGCTGCCACCAACAAGCTCTGCGACCGACGCTCGTACGCTTCACAGATGAGTGCAGCGAGCGAGGCCGCGGTGATGCGCTCCCCGAGCACTGTCACTGCCGACTTCGCGGCACGCGCGAGCCCTTTGTTCGCAGCAGAAGCGACACAGGGCGCCTCGGCGTGAACGTAAGCGCCTCGGCCGAACGAGCCGTTGCCCGTGTCGACCGCTATTTCGCCTTCCGAGATGACCAGCCGAACCAATGGCCGGCGCGGTTCGGCGCCTGCGCGTTGCCGACCCGAAGCCTTGACGGCGTGTTCGATGTCGGACGGCTTGCCGCACCCGACGCATGTCCGTGCGTTTGTCGAACGCGACGACGTGGTCGAGGGGCTACTCGGCGCTGCGGCGGACTGATCTGGGGCGGACTCCACTGCCGCCTGTGCCGTGGGGTCCCCGCTGTGGGGTGAATCGACCATCGTTGCCTTGCTCCTCAGACGGACTCGCTTGCAACGGCCGCCTTGCGGGCGTCAGCCAGGATTTGCTTCTCGCCTGCGAGCAGCTCGCGCGCCGCGAGACGCAACACACGAACTTTGGCGATGCGCATACCGGTGCGGGTGGCGAGGCGGTCTTCGTCTTCGCGCAACATGTCGGCGATCGTCTTGTAACCCGCTTCTTCCAGCTGCTGGACGGTTCGCTCGCCGACACCCTTGAGCATCAGCAGACGCTCGTGGTCAGTCGGAGGCTCGAGCCGTGCGCCGAGCTCGGCGATGCGCGCTTGGCGCAGACGCTCGAGGGTTGCCTCGGCCTGCTCTTTCATTTTCTCGGCGGCCTCGGGCGAAGCGATGCCTTGGATTTGTGCCAGCTCTTCCGCGCTGGCTTCGCAAATTTCTTCGAGGGCGCGGAAGCCCTGACGGTACATGGCCTTCGCCATGGCGTCGTTGACGCCATCCATGCGGGAGAGGCCGCTGATGGCTTCCTCCTCCATCTGGCGGAACTTCGACTCGCTGATGATGTCGAGGCGCCACTGCGTGAGCTGCGCCGCAAGGCGCACGTTCTGTCCTTTGCGCCCGATGGCCAGCGAGAGCTTCTCGTCGGGTACCACCAGCTCCATCCGGTTGTCGGACTCGTCGACGATGACCTTGTGCACCTCGGCCGGCTGAATGGCTGCGATGACGTAGCGGGCAGGGTCGCGATCGAACGGCACGATGTCGATCTTCTCGCCGCGCAGCTCTTGGACGACCGCCTGTACGCGCGCGCCTTTCATGCCGACACAAGCACCGACCGGGTCGACGTCTGCATCGCGAGAAGTGACGGCGATTTTGCTGCGGGCGCCAGGCTCGCGAGCGACCGCGACGATGCGCACGATACCTTCGTAAATCTCCGGCACCTCGGCCTCGAACAGCTTCTCGACGAGACGCGGATCCGAGCGCGACAGAATGACCTGCGGGCCACGCGCCTCGCGATCGATGTCCTTCACGTAGGCAACGATGCGATCACCGGGGCGGTAGGTCTCGCGCGGCGTCTGCTCTTTGAATGGCAGGATGCCCTCGGTCAGACCGATGTCGACGAGGATGTTGTTGCCCTTCTCGAAGCGCTTGACGATGCCGCGGATGAGCTCACCCTTCTTGTCTTTGTACTTTTCGAAGATGAGGTCGCGCTCGGCGTCTCGCATGCGCTGCAAGAGCACTTGCTTGGCGGTTTGCGCTGCGATGCGGCCGAAGGTCGAGCGCGCCTGCTTCAGCTTGAGCAGCTCGCCGTATTCTTTGTCCTGCTCGCGGGCTTTGTTGGCGTCTTCCGGGCGCCAGAACACCTGAAAGCCGAGCTCTTCACCGAGCGACGCGTCCAGCTTGCGGCGGGACACCTCGGTGAGCGCGATGTGACGCTCGGGCTCGGTGACCTCGTCCACCACCGTCATGTACTGAAAGAGGTCGACTTGCCCGTTGTCGGAATTGTATCGGGCTTCGAGCTCGCGGTTCTGGCCGAAGACGCTCTGAGCAGCCTTCAAAATGGCTGCTTCCATCGTCTCGACGAGGACCTTTTTCTCTACGCCCTTTTCCTTCGCAACTTGTTCTAGCGTGCTGTCGAGGTTGCCCTCCGAGCCGGACGCCGATGAAACCGCCTTCATGCTCCACTCCTATGGTCAGAACCAGAGGTCTTGCCACCGGGGCTCTTGGCTCCCGATTGCTTGCCAGACTTCGACGTCTTCGTGGGTCGTACCCTGCTCGCTGCGGCAGCGGTGGCCCCACTCGAAGCGCGCGGGTTTTTCTCGCGCGCCTTGCCCGAAGTGCGAGCCTCAGCGGGTACCCGCTTGGCCCCCTTCTCGACCTCGAACACCAAATTTGCTTCTTTCACGCTCGAGAACGGCACGCCGACCGACTTGCCGTCGACCAACATGGTGAGCGTCTCGGCGCCGGCCACGCCGGTGATGCCGCGGATGGAGCCGCGGAGCAGCCGCTGGCCGTCCGGCGCTGGTTTGTCGAGCTTCACTTTGGCAGCCCGCCCAGCGAAACGAAGGAAATCAGCGACGCTGTAGATATCCCGGTCGAGCCCCGGAGAGCTGACCTCGAGACTGTAATGGCCGGGGATCTCGTCTTCGTGTTGGTCGAGCGCCTGCGACAAATCGCGGCTGACGAACGCGCAGTCATCGAGCGAAACGCCCCAGCCCACACCCAGGGAGCCGTCAGCCACCACGCCGCCCAGGCCTTGTTTGCGTTCGATGGTGACCCGCAATGTGCGACCAGAATGTTCCGTCACCCAGCGCACCGAAACGACGTCCACGCCGTGGACGCGCGCGACCGGCGCGAGCAACGCGTGGACGCGCTCGAGCGATTCATTGGCGGGTTTGGAGGAGGGGTGGAGCGTCATGTACGTACGGCAGCGGTCTGGTGCCGCGGCCGAAACGCATCGCTGAAAGCGAAAACCGGGCCCGAGAAGGGAACCCGGTCGCGGATCCACCAGACTTCGGGGCGGACCCTAGTCCAAGGTATCGCAGCGCGCAAGCAGCGCAGCGATCACGCTCTGTTGGGCATCGGAACGACGTCGACGTGCAGTGTCTCTTCGAACGCGGCGACCTCTTTGAGGGCTGCATCCGAGGGTCTGCCGGACACCCGCAGCTTCGTGCAAGTGGCCTTCGCGCCGTCGAAAACAGTGTTCGAGATTTCTTCGATGTTGATGCCGTGGCGCTTCAGCACGCTGAGCGTATTGGCGAGCGCGCCCACTTTGTCGAGCTGACGCAAGACCACGACGTAACGCGCGGGCGATGCCGAGCAAACGTTGATCACGTTGGGGACGTTCTCTTCGGTGAGGAAGCTGCGGATGATGTGGCTCACCTCCTCGGAGATGGCGCGCTGGGCTTGGCGAGACCCGCCGCCGATGTGCGGCGTGCAGATGAAGCCCGGCATTTGGGCGAATCGCGAGGTGTACTCAGCCGAGGCGTCTTGCGGCTCACCAGGGTGTACGTCGAGCCCGACGCGCAACCCTTTTTTCGGCGCCAGCTCTGCGAGCGCATCGAGATCGACGAGCTCGGCCCGAGAGGTGTTGATCAAGATCGCCTCTTGCGGCAAAGCCTCGATCACGTTGCGAGACACGATGCCGCGCGTCGCGGGGCCAAGCGGGAGATGCACCGTCAGCACGTCGCTCACGGCCGCGAGACGCTCGAGCGTGGGTGCAAACGAGACGTCGAGCTTGCTGGCCTTGGCGGCGCTCATGCCCCGCGACAAGACATGCGGTTTCATCTCGAACGCCTTCGCGCGCGACAACACCTCGCGCCCGGTCGCACCGAAGCCGGCGATGCCGATGTGGCGGCCCTGAAAGCCGCCCTCGCTGCCGTACTTGCCGCGCTCCCAACGGCCGGCGACCAAATCTGCGTGGGCTTCGAGGAGGCGGCGATCGAGCGCCAGCGCTACGCCCATCACGAGCTCCGCCACGGCGGCGGCATTTTTTCCCGGGCAGTTCGCTACGTAGATGCCCCGAGCGCTGGCTGCTTCGAGATCGATGTTGCCGGTGCCACTGCCAGCGCGCACGATCAGGTTCAGCTCGCGCGCTTCGGCGAGCGCCCCTGCCGTGACATCCGTGCGCCGAACCACCAAGATACCGACGCCTTTCAAAGCGTCGGCGAGGTTGTCCTTGGTGAGCGTTGGGTCGGAGACGATATCGACCCCCAAGAGCCTTAGCTCCTCGAGAGGCTGGACGTCGATGGCATCGGCGATCAGGAGGCGCATGGCGCCTTGCACACTACCAGATGCGCCCCGAAGAAGCGCTCTCGTCGCGCTTCTGTCGCTCGCCCCTGTCGGCTGCGAGCCGGCGCCGCGCATGTCACCGTGGGGCGCGCGCGACGTGCCTCCGCTGGGCGCTTTCGTCGAGCGCCCCGACCTCGAGCGCAGCTTGGCCGCGATCGAGACAGAAGCGCGCGCCATTGGGCTCCGCGTGGCGTCCAGCGCGCGTGTCGAGGACCGCGCCGGCACGCCTTATGTCGTGCAAGCGCTGGTGGGTCGGGACCGGCTCGGCCGCGTGACCAGCGCCGCGCGCGTCGCCAGCCCCTGGGGGGTGGTCCTCGCGCTCGGTCCTTTGCGAGAGAGCGATGCGCCGGTTGCCACGGAGCTGGTGCCTTTTTTGGACGCTGGCCCTGGCCGCTCGCTCAAGCTACCCGCCGATCTGACCGGCGACGGCGACCCGGAGATCGTGCTCACCGGCGCGGGCAGCAAGCTCGCGATCTTTTCGCTCGAGCCGCATGGCGCAACTGAGCTCGCCGTCGAGATCAACGGCAGCTTCCAGGGGCTCTACTCCTTGGGCACTGCCTACGCACTCCGCTCGGAGGCAACGCTGTCGAACAAGACGGCGCCGCTCTCCCCCCGGCTCGGATCGCTATCGACGTTCGAACAGGGCCGCTTCACGACCCGCAGCAAAGCGGCCAAGGAATGGCACGGGCGCGAGCGAGACGCCCGGGCGACGGAGCCGGAAGCGGAGAGCCAGCCTGCGCGACTGAACCGCCTCCTCGAGCAGAGTTGGCACGCCGCGCGCGCCGGCGGGCCGCTCGACGATGCGCTGGCCCCGCTGGACAAAGAAAAGCCGCCGGCCGAGCTCGCCTCTGCGCTGGAGAGCGCGAAGGCGGAGCTACGTCAGCGGCTCCGCTAGCGGGGAGCGATCGAGATGATCAACCTTTTCGAAGCGGCGTGTCGGCCAGCGAAGGCTGAGCGACGCGTCGCGCTTCGCGCCCTGATATCGCCAAGATTCTGGGCATCGAAACAAGCACTCCGGCGCGCTCCTTACCTACTACGACACGTCGGCGCGCGAGCTGCGTCGACGAGAAGACAGGGATGCAGGCGCTGGCCGTATCGGCCGAAGTCGTGGCGGCCTCAGGAGGGGGAGCAGGACCTTCCGCAGGTTCTGCTCGGTGACGAGGCGCGGCGGGATCCGCTGATCAGGACGGCGGCTTCTTCGACGATCTGAAGCGCACGCGCCAGATCCTGTTCGGCGCGCCACGTTTGGTCATGGATGGGACCGTCGAGCTCGACCGCTAGGCGCAGCTGCGCGCAATAGAAGTCGCCGACGTATCTGCGCACGACCTGCATGCGGCGGAGCTTCAACCCGAAGCATCGGCGGCCGCGAAGTACTAGGGGCGCCCCCGCGGAGCTGAGAAAGCACGTAGAATCGAGCGCGATCGCCCATTCCGAAGTGGCGACGCGCACCGGACTGGTCCTGTTGATCGTCGTCCCGTCGCCCACGCCGCCCTCTCGATT
>Ga0163144_10008550_pt1 | contig 22146 bp, 23 predicted proteins | sample OliLak19BULKMAT1_FD_123175 | JGI IMG/M metagenome (GOLD analysis project Ga0163144, IMG submission 123175) | Freshwater microbial mat bacterial communities from Lake Vanda, McMurdo Dry Valleys, Antarctica - Oligotrophic Lake LV.19.BULKMAT1 | ecosystem: Environmental > Aquatic > Freshwater >... | reverse complement strand
TCGATCGTCTCCGGCAGCCAGACCTTCAGCGGAACCGGTTCTTCTTCCAGGAACGCATAGTCTCGACCGGCGCTGCCGCCGTCGCTCGTGTGGTATGGATGCCGTGATTCGCTCATGATTCGAGATGTCGTCCCCGGCTTGCTTTTCGATCGCCCGTGAGCATACTGCTGCCGTCCCTGTCCGGCCACCGAGCGACTTTGCTGACGCTGGCGCTTGCGCTCGTCATCACCCTGGCGCCGGGCGCTCGCGGCGAGCCGACCGCGAAGGCCCGCGTCCTGGTGCAGAGCACGTTGACCGCCGGGTTGCGACATTACGAGGCCAAGGCGGTGTGGGATCGCCTGCAGACGGGCGACGCGCTCGAGCTGGTGCGGGAGCCCGCGAATATCCATGATCCGAATGCCGTCCGCGTCGATTGGGACGGCCACGTGCTGGGCTATCTGCCCCAATCGGACAATACCGACGTCGCTCGTCAGCTCGACCGCGGGCAGGCGTTGAAGGCGCGCATCGCGAGGCTCGCGAAATATCGCAATCACCGCCGCAAGCTCGAGGTCGAGATCTACGTGGAGTTGTGACGCGGGCGCGATCGAAGGCACCGGGAGTCGTGAGCGATAATGCCGCATGGCTACTCATCGAATCACCCGGAAGGAACCCCGTGAACGTGCCGACGTTCCGAATCGGTTCTTCGCACCGTGTCCGCGCGGCCTCGAAGCGGCGCTCGCCGATGAGCTGAACGCGCTGGGACTGCCGAACGTCGAAGCCGGCAATGCCGGCGTCGCTTTCACGGGCGAGTGGTCCGATTGCCAACGCGCGAATCTGAACAGCCGCATCGCGAGCCGGATCCTGTGGCGCGTCGGCAAGACGCGCTACCGGAGCGAGGAAGACATCTATCGCATGGCCTTTACACTGCCGTGGCATCGTTGGTTCGACGTCGAGCGCACGATCCGCGTGAATGTCGCCGCGATCCGAAGCCCGTTGAGGAGCCTGGAGTTCGTTACGCTGCGTATCAAGGATGCGGTCTGCGACCGGTTCCGCGAGAACTGCGATCGACGGCCGAGCGTCGACACCGTGCAGCCCGACATGCGCATCCATGCGTTCCTGACCGAGGACGAGGCGACCCTCTACCTCGATACGTCTGGCGACGCGCTGTTCAAGCGCGGCTGGCGCAAGCGTTCCGGCGAAGCGCCCTTGCGCGAGAATCTCGCTGCAGGCATTCTGCGGCTCACCGGCTGGACTCCCGGCGAACCGTTCTACGATTCGATGTGCGGCAGCGGGACGTTTCTGGTCGAGGCGGCGCACATGGCGCTCGGCATCGCGCCGGGCCGCGGCCGCGATTTCGCGTTCGAGAAGTTCATCACGCACGAGCGCGAGTCCTGGCAACGTCTGCGCGAGGAGGTGAAGGGGATGGAAAATCCCGGGCGTCCGATCACGATCTACGGTACGGACACGAACCGCGCGGCGCTCACGGCCGTCCGTGGCAACCTCCAGGATGCCGGCGTCACTGACAGCGTGCGGGTTGAACTCGCAGATGTGCTGGAAGTCCCAGCGCCGGCGACGCACGGTGTGATGGTCGCGAATCCGCCGTACGGCGTGCGCATCGGCGACTCGCAGGAACTCGCCGCGTTCTATCCTTCGCTCGGGAACGCGCTCAAGCAGCGCTACGCCGGCTGGCGCGTGTTCCTTTTCTCGGCCGATGTGCGATTGCCGAAGCTGATCGGGCTCAAGGCCCGGCGTCGCACGCCACTGTTCAACGGAGCACTCGAGTGCCGCCTGTACGAGTACCAGATGGTCGAGGGTTCGCTGCGGCGGCCCGTCGCGGCCGCGATCTGACACCGGCCGGCCGGTCGCGCGTCGTCCTGATCGACCGCGCACCGGCGCCGACGCGTTTCGCCGACGAAGCGTTCGCCGCGCTGTCATCCACGCCCAAGTCGCTCAGTCCGAAGTGGTTCTACGACACGCTCGGCTCGAAGCTCTTCGAGGCAATCTGCGAACTTCCGGAGTACTACCTCACGCGCACCGAGAAAGGCCTGTTCGCCACGCACGCGAGCGCGATGGGCGCGAGCGCCGGCCGTGGTCGGGTACTGGTCGAACTGGGCAGCGGCGCCGGCGACAAGGTGCGGATGATCCTGCCTCACCTTGCGCCCACGGCGTACGTTGCCGTGGACATCTCGCGAGGCGCCCTCGAACAAGCGACCGCCGCGCTGGCTGACGATCTGCCCGGGTTACCGGTGTTCGCGCTTTGCGACGATTTCTCGGCTGGGTTGGTGCTGCCGAACGACATACCGGACGCGCCGCGACTTTATTTCTACCCGGGATCGAGCATCGGCAATTTCGCTCCCGACGGCGCGCTCGCATTGCTGGCACCGCTCGCACGCAGCGGAGACGGCTTGTTGATCGGGGTCGATCTGCTGAAGGACCGCGACGTGCTCGAGCGCGCCTACGCCGACCCCATCGGCGTCACCGCAGCGTTCAACCTTAATCTGCTGGCGCGCATGAATCGCGAGCTCGGCGCCGACTTCGATCTAAAGCGTTTTCGGCACGTGGCGTTGTTCAACGAAGCGCTCGGCCGCATCGAATTGCACTTGGAGAGCACGGTCGAACAGCAAATACGGATCGGCCCGCATATGGCGCGTTTCGGCGCCGGGGAACGAATGCACACGGAGAGCTCGTACAAGTTCCGATTGGACGACTTCGCCGCTCTGGCAGAACGGGCCGGCTGGTCGCTCGTCGAAACCTGGACCGACGAGCGCCGCTGGTTTGCGGAAATGCTGTTCGAAGCGAAGCCGCCGGTGGCGGAACCACGGAGTTCCCGGCGGTCCAGCTCTGGTCCCTAGCCCGCCCCTAGCCCCCAGCCCAAGGGACATCTCAAACGATGTTGAGGTGATCGATTCCAGACATGATGTCCTTCTCCTTGGCTTCGTGGCCGTGGAGCTTGATCGCGAGCCTCAGTTCGTTCATCGAGTCGGCGTTGCGCATCGCGTCCTCGTAGCTGATGCTGCCGGATTCGTAGAGATCGAACAGCGCCTGGTCGAAGGTCTGCATGCCGAGCTCGCGCGACTTCTTCATGATTTCCTTGATCTCGTGTACTTCCCCCTTGAAGATCAGGTCGGAGATGAGCGGCGAGTTCAGCATGATCTCGATCGCGGCCGAACGGCCCTTGGATTCCTTCTTCGGGATCAGCCGCTGCGAGATCATGCCCTTCAGGTTGAGCGACAAGTCCATCAGCAGCTGAGCCCGGCGCTCTTCGGGAAAGAAGTTGATGATCCGGTCGAGCGCCTGGTTCGAGCTGTTGGCGTGCAGTGTGCACATGCAGAGGTGGCCGGTCTCTGCGAAGGCGATGGCGTGCTCCATCGTCTCGCGCTCGCGCACTTCACCGATCAGGATCACGTCGGGGGCCTGACGCAGCGTGTTCTTCAGCGCAATCCCCCAGGATTCGGTATCCACCCCGACCTCACGCTGGGTCACGAGACAGTTCTTGTGATCGTGCACGTACTCGATCGGGTCCTCGATCGTGATGATGTGGCCGTGGCTGTTCTCGTTGCGATAACCGATCATGGCGGCGAGCGTGGTCGACTTGCCCGAGCCGGTGGCGCCGACCACGATGACCAGTCCGCGCTTGGTCATGACGACGTCTTTCAATACGTCCGGCAGGCCGAGTTCCTCGAAGCGGGGGATGGTGGTCGTGATGGTCCGCAACACGAAGCCCACGCGCTGCTGCTGCACGAACGCGTTGGCGCGGAAGCGTCCGATGCCCGGCGGGTTGATGGCGAAGTTGCACTCCTTGGTGCGTTCGAACTCCGCAGCCTGCTTGTCGTTCATGATCGAGCGGGCGAGTTCCTGCGTGTGGACGGGCGTGAGGCTCTGGCTCGACACCGGCGTCATCTTGCCGTCGACCTTGAAAGCGGGCGGAAAGCCGGCGGTGATGAACAGGTCCGAGGCTTTCTTCGCCACCATCGCGCGCAACAGGTCGTTGATGAACTTGCTTGCCTGATCGCGATCCATTCGGGGTACTCCTGGTCAGTGAGATCGGGTGTTCGCGCCGGCTGCGGTACTTGTGTGTGCGCGCGCCGGGTCGCAGGACCTCAGCCCGCGAACAAGTCCTTGTTGGCGGCCTTCGTGCGCGCTTCCGAAGAAGCGACGATGCCTCGTTGCACCAGGATCTGCAGATTCTGGTCGAGCGTCTGCATGCCGTGCTGCTGGCCGGTCTGGATCGCCGAGTACATCTGCGCGACCTTGTTCTCGCGGATCAGGTTCCGGATAGCCGGCGTGCCGATCATGATCTCGTGGCTGGCCACGCGGGCCTGTCCGTCCTTGGTCTTGAGCAGCGTCTGCGAGATCACCGCGCGCAGCGATTCCGAAAGCATGGAGCGGATCATCTCCTTTTCCGCGGCCGGGAACACGTCGATGATCCGGTCCACCGTCTTGGCCGCGGAACTCGTATGCAACGTGCCGAACACCAGGTGGCCGGTTTCGGCGGCGGTCATCGCCAGGCGGATGGTTTCGAGATCGCGCATTTCGCCGACCAGGATGACATCCGGGTCTTCCCGCAATGCCGAGCGCAGCGCATTGGAGAACGACAGCGTGTGGGGCCCGACTTCGCGCTGGTTGATCAGGCACTTCTTCGATTCGTGCACGAACTCGATCGGGTCCTCGACGGTCAGGATGTGGCCGTGTTCGTTCTCGTTGATGTCGTTGACCATCGCGGCGAGCGTGGTCGATTTGCCGGAACCGGTGGGACCCGTCACCAGCACCATGCCACGCGGCTGCTGCGAGATTTCCTTGAAGATGTTCGGTGCCCTGAGATCTTCGAGCGACAGGACCTTCGACGGGATGGTCCGCATCACGGCACCCGCGCCGCGATTCTGGACGAAAGCGTTGACCCGGAAGCGCGCAAGGTTGGGAATCGCGAACGAGAAGTCGCATTCGAGCGTCTCTTCGTAGGTCTTGCGCTGCCCGTCGTTCATGATGTCGTACACCATGGCATGCACATCCTTGTGCTCCATGGGCGGCAGATTGATACGCCGCACGTCACCATGCACGCGGATCATCGGCGGCAAACCCGCAGACAAGTGCAGATCTGAGGCCTTGTTCTTGACGACGAAGGCGAGAAGCTCGGAGATGTCCATCTATAATCCTTGCGCGTTCGGGTTCGGGAAGGACACTAAACCGAAAATCGTGGAAGCTAGGAGCATGCCATGTGTGGCTTATGCGACTATCGGACCCGGACGATGGAAACTCGATCGATTATGGGGGGACTGACGGAACGGCTGCAAGCCGTGACCGAGCGCATCGCGTCCGCAACGCGCAGCGCCGGCCGCAATCCGGCTTCAGTGCGGCTGGTGGCGGTCTCGAAGACGTTCTCGTCAGCGCATGTCCGCGCAGCGTTCGCTGCCGGCCAGCGTGATTTCGGCGAGAACTACGTGCAGGAAGCGCTCGACAAGATGGACGCGCTCGCCGATCTGCCGATCGTGTGGCATTTCATCGGCCCGATCCAGAGCAACAAGACGAAGCCGATCGCCGAGCGTTTCGACTGGGTACACTCGATCGACCGCCTCAAGATCGCCGAGCGCCTGGCCATGCAGCGGCCGCCGCAACGGCAGCCGCTTAACGCGTGCCTTCAGGTCAACGTGAGCGGCGAAGCGAGCAAGAGCGGCGCGGATCCGGCCGAGGTCGCCGCGCTCGCCGGTGCCGTGGGGAACCTGCCGAACCTGCGGTTGCGAGGTCTGATGGCGATTCCCGAGCCCACTACCGACGTCGCGCTGCAGCGAGCGCGCTTCCGCCGGCTAAGTGAGCTGCGAGCAGCAGCAGGGCTGCCGATGGATACCCTGTCCATGGGCATGTCGGATGACCTGGAAAGCGCCATCGCGGAGGGCGCGACGATGATCCGCGTGGGGCGGGCGATTTTCGGGGAGCGCGCCTGAAGCTTCGCGCCGAACCCCTATACTTCGCCGAGCCGCCCGCATTCACGCGCCGGCCCGCCCCACAACGAAAACATGAGGAGCCCCATGAACAAGACCCTGAAGACCCTCGTCGCCGTGGCCCTCGCCATCGGCGCGGGATCCACTCTCGCCGACGACGGCTGGAGCACCCTGAACACGTACGAATCGGTCACTGTCAACGCACCGCCCGAACGCGCCTGGGCGGCGATCAATCACTGGGATGCGCTCCAGTCCTGGTGTCCCGCCTTCGAAAAAACCGAGATCGTGAGCGGCGGTACGGATGTGGGCTCGATCCGCGCCGTCACGCTGGCCAAGGGGCCGACCTTCACCGAAGAGCTGCTCGCGGTCGATCCGACCGCCATGACCCTGCGCTACAAGATCGTCGACTCGCCGCTGCCGGTCGTGGAGTACGTCTCCGGCATGCGCGTGGTGAGCATCGCCAAGGGCACGTCGGAAATCATCTGGGTCGGCAGCTACAAGCGCCGCGCAAAGGACAATCCGGGGCCGGATGCCAATGACGAAGCCATGCTGAAGCTGGTGGGAGGGCTGTACAAGGCTTGTCTCGGCAATGCGAAGAAGGTGGCCGAGGCCAAGTGACGAGCGTTCCTGCAGCACCTCGGGGCGTTGCGGAAGGCCTTCGGGCTTTCCGCGGCGATGCCAGGAAATGAAACTGGCGTTCATCGGTGGGGGCAACATGGCTTCCGCGCTCATCGGTGGCATCATCGGGCAAGGCGGCTCGCCGGCTGAGGTCCAGGTGGCGGAGATCGTGCCCGAGGCGCGCGAGCAGTTGCAGTCGACATTCGGCGTGACCGCGGTCGCATCCGCGGCCGAGGCCGCGGCCGGTGCCGAATGCATCGTGTTCGCAGTCAAGCCGCAGCAGATGCCGGATGTGGCCCGCCAGTTGGCGGAGGCGGCGCGCAGCGCCCTGGTGGTGAGCATCGCCGCCGGGATCCGGACGGCGGATCTAGGGCGCTGGCTTGGCGGGCACGAGCGCATCGTGCGCGTCATGCCCAATACACCGGCGCTCGTCGGAGCCGGAGTGTCTGCGCTCTTCGGGCTGCGCGCCGTGAACCCGGACGAGCGCGCAATCGTCGAACGATTGTTCGCCGCCGTCGGCAAGGTGCTCTGGGTGGATCGCGAGGCGCAGATCGATGGTGTCACGGCGGTGTCGGGCAGTGGCCCGGCCTACGCGTTCTATCTCATCGAGAGCATGGAACAGGCGGCCCGGCAGCTCGGCTTCGATACCGGCGCCGCGCGGCTGCTCAGCGTCGAGACGGTGCTCGGTGCCGCGAAGCTGGCCGAAGCGAGCCCGGAGACCGTCGAGGTGTTACGCGCCCGCGTCACCTCCAAGGGCGGCACGACCGAGCGCGCGCTTTCGATCCTCGAAGGTCATGCCGTGAAACAGCATTTCATCGAGGCCATCCTTGCCGCCGAGGCGCGCTCGCGCGAACTCGGTGAGGCCGCCGGACGCGACTGACCATGTTTTCCCAGGCTCTCGTATTCCTCCTGCAGACGTTTCTGGGCCTGTTTTCGCTGGCCCTGCTGTTGCGGTTCTATCTCCAGCTCGTCCGCGCGCCCGTCCGCAATCCGGTATCCCAGTTTCTGGCGGCACTCACGGATTTCGCGGTGCGCCCGGCACGCCGAGCCATTCCCGGTCTGTGGGGCATCGACCTGTCGACACTCGTGCTCGCCTGGCTGGTCGAGTTCGTCCTGCTGCTCGCAGTGCTGTCGCTCATCGGCCAGAGCTTCGGCGCGGACATCGGCGAATCCCTTGTCGGGTTGTTCCTGCTGGCTGCGCTCAACGTTCTCCGATTGAGCCTCTATATCCTGATGGGAGCACTCATCGTCCAGGCGGTCCTGTCCTGGGTGGCGCCCCGCAGTCCGGTCGCGCCCGTGGTCAACGCGCTCACCCGGCCCCTTTTGCGGCCCCTCCAGCGGCGGATTCCACCGGTAGGCGCGGTCGATCTCTCGCCTCTGCTCGCCATCGTTGCGTGCCAACTGATCCTCATGGTGCCTTTGACCTGGCTCGATTCGGTCATCCGGACGCTGTTGTAGAGATCCGCAATTGCGTTTTGGTACGATGTTTGCTCGGGCTATCTCCATTTAGCTCGGGCCGTCCCCGACCCGCCATGCTCGCTGTCCCGAATCAGCCATGAGCCAACTCGAAAGCCTCGTTGCCCAGTATTCGCAATGGCGCGAGCAACTGCGCGCGGGCATAGAGGCGTATCACGAATGGCTCGATGCCCACGGCCACGTCGACATCCAGCGCTCACTGCGCTTGTACGACCTGGCCGAGAGCCTGCGCAACGATCGCATGGTGCTGGCCTTTCTCGCCGAGTTCTCGCGCGGCAAGACCGAGCTCATCAATGCGATCTTCTTCTCCGACTACAAGCAGCGGCTGTTGCCCTCGAACGTCGGACGCACGACGATGTGTCCGACCGAAATCTTCTACGACGCGGCCGAGGAACCCTACATCCGGTTGCTGCCGATCGAGACACGCAAGTCCGACGAGACGATCGCCGCGCTCAAGCACAGGCCGATCGAGTGGGTGAAGATCAAGCTGAACCTCGACAACTTCGAAGAACTGCAGAAGGCGCTCTCCACGCTCTCGCAGTCGAAGAGCGTTGCGATCGAGGAAGCCGAAGCACTGGGCCTGCTCGTCGAAGGCGATCTCTTCACCACCACCGTCCTCAAGCGGCGCGTTGCACGTATCGATGTTCCTGCGTGGCGCCACGCGATGATCAACTTTCCGCATCCGCTGCTGAAGAGCGGCCTGGTGATTCTCGATACGCCCGGCCTCAATGCCCTCGGGACCGAGCCGGAGCTGACCGTCAGCATGATCCCGAACGCTCACGCGGTCCTGTTCCTGCTGTCGATGGATACCGGCGTCACCAAATCCGATCTGGAGGTCTGGCAGAAGTTCGTCCAGGGGAGGGTGGCCCGCTCGCTGGCGGTCTTGAACAAGATCGATCTCATGTGGGACGGCTTGAAGTCGGAAGTCGAGATCGAGACCAACATCCAGCGCCAGATCGACGAGACCGCGCACATCCTCGATCTGCCGCGCAACCACGTCATCGCCATTTCTGCCCAGAAGGCGCTGCTCGGCAAGATCCGCAACGACAACGTGTTGATCGAGCGCAGCCGCATCCGTGATCTCGAGCGCCTGCTCGCCGAAGAGATCATCCCCGCGAAGCAGGAGATCCTGCGCGCCGCCGTCTATCGCGAGATCGGCTCGATGGTCGAGGGCTCGCTCGAGGGCACTCGCTCGGCGCTGAATTCCACGACGAGCGAACTGCAGGAGCTGTCCCAGTTGTCGGGCAAGAACCGCGATCTGGCGCGTGCGATGCTTGGCCGGCTCGAGCAGGACAAGACCGTCTACCTGCAGAACATGGAAGCCTTCAAGGCCAACTACAGCGTGGCGTTGAAACAGGGGCACCAGATCCTGGGCACCCTGTCCGACGACGAACTCGACCGCATCCTCGGCGAGAACCAGAAGACCATCGAGGGTAGCTGGACCACGGCGGGGCTGATGGGCAGCATGAGCGCGCTGTTCGACAAGTTCGGCGAGGGCGCCGACAAGATCCTCGCGTTCGCGACCGAGGCCGAGAAATTCGTCGACGGCGTCTACCAGACTTTCCACGAGAAACATGGTTTTCCGAAACTGTCGCCGCCCGGGCTCAATCTCGAGAAGCACATTGTCAAGATGAACCAGCTACGCGACGTCACGGACAAGTTCTGCCGCGATCCGGTCAATGTGATGACCGAAAAACACTTCCTGGTTCGCAAGTTCTACAGCGGCCTGGTCGCCGAGGCCAGGGGCGTGTTCCAGCAGGTTCGCGGCGAATTCGAAGCCTGGCTCAAGGGCGCGCTGGTGCCGCTGTCGATGCAGCTGCGCGATCACCAGAAACTGCTCGAGCGGCGCGTCGAGAGCATTCGCAAGATCAGTGGTGATATCAGCTCGCTGCAGGATCGCGCCAAGCTGCTCGTGTCGTCCCGTGCCGACCTGCAAAAGCAGGTGGATGAACTCACGCAGATCAAGACCGTGATCGCCGGGCAGAACGAACCCAAACGCGCCAAAGTCGCGTGAGCTCGCGGCAGGCCCACGACCTTCGAATCGCTCTGCCGGCCTTTCGTCATCGTCGATCTGGGCGGCCGGCGGGCGCATTGCAGCAGTTCCCGGGGACCTGCTCCCGGCGTTGAACCTCATCCACCTCTCGTGAACCGCGATTGGGGTGCGCGACACCTCTATCCCGGCGCGCCGTTCGCCGATCGACGGGACTACGGGTGCGGCGCCTCTGCGCCGCTGTCGGTCGAGAGCGCTTCACGGCAATGGCGCGGCAGCACCATTCCGTTCGAATCGTCCTCGACGGCCAGGCACCGGATCACGGGCGCTTGCGTTTTGACGCCGCCGAAGATGGTGGCGAAGGCCACGTCGGCCGCGTCGCGCCCGGTGCCGAAGCGCACGAATCCCATCGGGATCGCCGTGCCGGACGGATCGAAGATGTACCAGCGATTGCCGAGGTACACCTCGACGTAGGCATGGAAGTCCGGTGGGCCGAGGATCGCGTCGGCGCCGTAATCGGTACCGGTGGCGAACCGTGCGGGAATGTTCACGGCGCGACACAGTGCAATCATCAGATGCGCGAAGTCGCGACAGACGCCGACCTGCTCGATGAGCGTGTCGACGGCGGACGTGTTCGAGTTCGACGTGTTCGACGTGAAGGCGACGTGCGCTTTCACCCAGTCCTGAATCGCCTGCACGCGACCGTGGCCCTGCCAGAGTCTGCCGAACTCGTTGATCGCCAGCGTGATCAGTCGGTCCGACTGGCAATAGCGGCTGGGATAGATGTAGCCCATGACGTCGAGGGGAAGCAGGTGCACGGGCACCTCGGCCAAGTGCGCGGGTTCGGCAAAGTGGTGCTTCAGATCCACCGTGGCCGTATACGACAGTTTCAGCTCGCCGGGCAGGGCGCGCAGGCGCAGGTACCGGTTGCCGGTGAAAGGGTCCTGGTGCACCTGGGCAACGATGGATTGGCTCAGCACGAGATTCTCGGCCGAGATGGTCTGGCTCGGCGTGCGCGCTGCGTGGATGTTGAACACGAAGTCGGCGCCGTAGTCGTCCACTTCGTAGCTCAGGTCGACCTGCAACTCCATTCGAATCATGGTTCGGGCTCCACTGCGACGGAGCCATGGGCTCGCTTGTCGAGAATTCATGAAACGGTCGACAGACCATTTCGTGGACGACTCTCCCCTCGCCCTCCTGGGTAGCTTCGGTTGCTCGCGCAGGTCAGATGACGCTGGCGATCGTGTTGATGCTGAGTGCGAGGACGGCGATGTTGAAGATGAACGCCAGCACGCCGTGCACGAGGGTCATCCGGCGCATGATCGGCGAGATCGCCTGGACGTCGGAGACTTGCGAGGTCATGCCGACCACGAACGAGTAGTACGCGAAGTCCATGTAGTCGGGGGCGGCGTCGCCGGGAAAGGCGAGCCCGCCGGAGCGCGGCTGCCGCTGCCGTTCGTCCCGGTAATAGCGGCGGGCGTAATGAAACCCGAAGACCGTATGGATCAACACCCAGGACGATATGAGGGCTGCGATCGTCAGCGCGAGGTGCCACGCCTTCGGCCAGAATTCGAGCCCTTTGATCGTGCCCACGACGAAACCGATCGCCACGATGCTGGCGCAGGCCGCGCCCAGCACGAACAAGAAGATGATGTAGCCGCTCGTGTCCTGTGACAATGCATGCGCACGGGTCGAGTGCGCGTTCGAGCGTCCGATGATCGTCCAGGCGAGGCTCAGATACGCGATCGTGGCGGCATCCCAGCTCGCGACGAGACGTGTGTGCCAGGTCACGGCTTCCGATTGGATGAGATAGACGGCGACCGCGATCGCCAGCGCCGCCGCCAGCCGCTGCTTGGCGTCCAGACGCTCGATCCAGGTGGGTAGGGTGTGGTCGCGAACGGTTCGGTTCAATTTCGGTAGCCGGCAGTACGGGTAATGGATGCGTCCTGTTCTCGTGCGGCCGGGCGGATCGGACCAGCAGACTCCGAAAGCTCGCGCGCCGGGCTCTCCGCGAGCGGAGAATAACCTCTGACGCAGCACTCGGACCAGCATGCCGGTCGGAGTAGCGAGGACGATCGCGATTCGCCGCTGCCTCCGAGCCCTGCGCTTGCAGGCGTCGCACGCTGCCACTACATTCGCCGGGAGGCGGGCACCGGCACGCCAACGGCAATCGAGCCGACAGGGAAAGAGCCTTGGCCGAGCGCGATTGACCCGTCACCCGCCCCGCGACGATCGCCGCCAGCCCAATGCCGGACTGGCGCGAGCTGACTAAGCCTTTGCCCACTACCCATGCCAAGAATCCATCGCGAGTCACACCGCACCGATCGCATCGGCTGGCTGCGCGCCGCCGTTCTCGGGGCCAACGACGGGATCGTATCCACTGCAAGTCTGGTCCTCGGTGTCGCCGCGGCGAGCGCGTCACACAGCGGGGTGCTGGTGGCCGGGGTGGCGGGGCTCGTCGCCGGAGCAATGTCGATGGCCGCGGGCGAGTATGTGTCCGTCAGGTCCCAGGCCGACACGGAGACGGCGGACCTCGCACGGGAACGCCGCGAACTGGCTACCGACGTCGCCGCCGAGCAACGGGAACTGGCGTCGATCTACGTGAAGCGAGGTCTCGAGCCGGCGCTGGCGAAGCAGGTGGCGCTGCAGTTGATGGGCCATGACGCCCTGGGAGCACATGCGCGCGACGAGCTGGGCATCTCGGAAATACTGGCCGCCCGTCCGATGCAGGCAGCGCTGGCGTCGGCGGCGAGCTTTACGGCGGGGGCGTCGCTGCCACTGATCGTCGCGGCGGTGGCACCGCTTTCGGTGCTGAGCGTTGCCGTGGGTGGGGCTTCGCTGGTGTTCCTGGCGGGCCTCGGGGCCCTCGCTGCCCGTGCGGGTGGCGCGCCCGTCATCGTCGGCGCCTGGCGCGTCACGTTCTGGGGTGCGCTTGCGATGGCGCTGACCTGGGGCGTCGGTGCGCTGTTCGGGACATCCGTCGGTTGAGCCGTCCCGCCACCGGCGGGCGCCGTTCACGAAATGGTCCGGCAACCGCTTGGGGGATTCCCGGTACGGTCCGTTGCCCTGGCCAACCCGCGCTAATCCGCCGGCAGTTCTTCGGTGCGGACGAGGAAGCTCTTTAGCACGTTAGGCCCGAACGTGGTCGCGATTGCCACGTCCGACGCGTCGCGACCGCGCGCAATGAGGACGCGCCCGATCCGGGGCGTGTTGTTGCGGGCGTCGAACGTGTACCAGCGACCACCGAGATAGGCGTCGAACCAGCCCGCGAAATCCATCGGGTCCGCCGATGCGGGCACGCCGATATCGCCCAGGTAGCCGGTGCAATAGCGGGCCGGTATGTTCATGCACCGGCAGAAGGTGAGGGCCAGATGAGCGTAGTCGCGGCAGACGCCGGCCTTTTCGTTATAGGCCTCCCATGCCGTCTTGGTGGCGCGCGCGAACCGATAGCCGAACCGGATATGGTTGTGCACGAAATCGCAGATCGCCTGCACGCGCGCCCAACCCGGCTGGGTATGACCAAACAAACGCCATGCTTCCGGAATGAGTCGATCGGTTTCGCAATAGCGGCTGCCGAGAAGGTAAACCAGCGTCTCCTCCGGCAGTTCCTGGACCGGGATCTGCGGCGCGGCCGGCGCAAATTCGTCCGGCTCGCCCGAGTCGCGAACCACGCCGTCGGCAAAGATCCTTATCTGGCCAATGGGCGCGACGATCCGGCTGCACCAGTTGCCGAACCCGTCGCGATACGCGGCGAGCGGCACGGCGGGATCGGTCATCAGGTGATCCGGTACCTCGATGTCGGCGACCCGCGAAAAATGGACGCCCAGCATGAGAATCATCGGTGTGGGTTGCGGGCACTCGTAGACCATTTCGTAGCCGATGCGAATCTTCAAACGAGGCTCCCTGCTGTGGGGATAATGGATGGGAAGGCGTCGCGGAATTCCGCGCTCAACCCAATGCCGTCTGCAATGTCGTGACAACGGCCGCGCGCAATCGTTGCCACGACCGCGTCTGCGACAGCACCAACGCCTGGTTGAGTTCGATCTCGATTCCGATGTACCTGAGCGGCGCAAAGCGACGGCGCAGCGTCGATGTCAGCCCGTCGTTCTTGCCGGCGTACGGATAGTTCCGGCGCACGCGCCATTCCGGTGCATGTTCGGAGAATGCCGACTTCCAGGAGGCCGCCAACGCGACCTCTCCGGGTCGCGCCGGGTCGTAGAGCAAGCCGACGTCGGCGTTTCTCTCGTCTCCGTCGAGGATCGGCGTGAAGCTGTGCGAGGAAAGGTGGACCACCCGGTGCCCGGCTAAAACGGCTTCCGCGACGATCGTGGTCAGCCGCTGCCGATACGGATCGTAGTGGCGTTTCACGATGCGCTGCTTGTGGGCCGGCGGGAGCGCACGCGTCGCATCCGACCAAACGTGTGGATGAGAGAGCGATCGATTCAGGTCGACGAGCAGGCGGCTTACGGTCGATGCGACGAGCGGTGCGTGCAGCGCCCCGGCAAGCTGGCGGGCCATCACGAGCGCGCCGAGATCGTAGCCGCGATGGGTGGCGAGGATACGCTGCCACTCTCGGAAGAGGCCGGCGTATTCGGCAGGAATCCTGTTGCCACCATGCTCGCAGGTCACTACCAGGAAATCGCCCACGATCGCCGCGATGGCGGAGTTACCACGGGAGCTCGGGCAGCTCCTTGAACACACGGCGCGTCCCCTCGCTCCAGCTTCGGTGCAGCGACGTGAAATACTCGTCGCCATCGGCGAACCGGCGACGCATCCGGATCTCGAGGCTGTCGCGCTTGTAACAGATGAGGTCGATCGGCATGCCGACCGAAAGATTGCTCCGCATCGTCGAATCGAACGACACGAGAATGCATTTCGTGGCGTCCACGAGGCTCGTGGAACCGACGATCACGCGGTCGATGATCGGCTTGCCGTACTTCGTCTCGCCGGTCTGGATGTAGGGCGTATCCGGACCAGCCTCGATGAAATTGCCTTCGGCATAGATGCGGAACAGGCGCGGGTGCTCGCCGCTGATCTGGCCGCCCAGGATGAACGAAGCGTTGAAGCTCACTTCGCTCGCTTCCAGGGACGGTCCGTCGCGCCGTTCGATCTCGCGCATTGCGTCCGAGACCAGGTTGGCAGCGTCGAACATCGTGCGCGCATGCCATAGCGATGTCCGGTTGTCGGGGTCTTCGCTGCGCCGGGTCAGGATGCTGATGATGGCCTGCGTGCCGGCGAGGTTGCCCGAACTCAACAGGACGAGCACCCGGTTGCCCTTGCGCTCGAACACAGTCATCTTGCAGAACTTCGCAATATTGTCGAGGCCCGCATTCGTTCGCGAATCCGACGCGAAGATCATGCCCTCGTCCAACCGCACACCTACACAATAAGTCACCGTTGCTGCCTTGGCCCTGTGACGACGGCCCGACGCCGTGCCACGCTGAACGGCTAGCATCATCGCGGTTTGCAGTGCAAGGGGCAATATAAACCAGCCCGCACCGGGTCGGACAGGGCGGTTCTCGAAGGCGATTCACGAAGTGCGGCGCCGAACCAGAGCGTTGCGAAGTCCCCGTCGAGACAGTGCGAGGGGCAATGCGGCGAACACCGTACTGCGCCCGGAGGGACATCGGGCTATAGTGGACTCGCGCGTCCCGCCCCGTTCTCGACGCAAACAAGGAGCAGACCATGTCTCATAAGCCCCCGAAACAGGAGAAGAAGAAACCGTTGCATACCGCCAAGGAAAAAAAAGTGGCGAAGCAGCAGAAGAAGCACACCGACGAAGTAGCTCCGTTCATCAAGCACTGATCCCGCAGCAGCAGCGGGTTGAAGCGCCCGGTGCCAGGCGCGGCGGACGGCCGCGCCAGCTCAACGCGCGCATCGGGTGACGACGACATCGTGCCGTTCCCGGCGCGAGTGACAGCGTGATCGATTCACTGCTGCTGACCGCGACCCGCATCGGGACATTCGAGCACGATCGCCCGCTCACCAATGCGAGCGGCTTCTTCTTCGAGCGCGACCGGCGGCTGTACCTGGTCACCAGCCGGCATGTCCTGATCGACAACCCGAGCAAGCACTTTCCGAATCGTATCGAGATCGAGGTCCATACGAGCGAGATCGACCTCTCGCAGTCGATCGGCTTCTCGATACTCATCTACAACGAGGGGCAGAGCGCTTGGCGGCAAGGCACCGATTCGGGCGGCGAGATCGACATCGCCATGATCGAGCTCGACCGCGCAGCATTGCCCGGTACGAGCGTGTTGCGTGCCTTCACCCCTGAGCATCTGCGATTCTCGCCCGGCGACGTGGAAGTGGGCAGCGCCGTGTCGATCGTTGGCTTCCCGCTCGGCTTTCACGACACGCTGCATCACCTGCCGGTGGTGCGCCAATCCGCGATCGCATCGGCCTTCGGTGTGCGCTTCCAGGGGCAGGGCTACTTTCTCACCGATGCGCGTACGCATCGCGGTACCAGCGGCGCGCCGGTAGTGATGCGTGACCGTGCGGCAGCGGCGCGCAACGACCCGTTGCCCTGGAGGCTGCTCGGAGTGCATTCGGCACGGTTGGACATCGCAGGCCGCGATCTCGAACAGGACGAATCGCTGGGGCTGAACAGCGCGTGGTACGCGGATATGTTGATGACTCTCAGCGCACGCTGAGGAAGGGTGCGTGTCCGGCACCCATTGGTACACCCGCTCGTACGCCAAATTCCGCATCGCCCGGTGCTGGCTGTTTCTCCGGATGAGCGCAGCGGCTGCAGCCCCTCCCTCCGGCTTCGCCGAGGGAGGGAATGCAAGTGCACCTCTTCCCTCGCGCGAACGCGCGGGGGGAGATTCCGTCTGGAACGGCAAATGTTCGGAGCGGTTCGGCTACATAGAAGCGCGGCGCATTGGCCGCCTCCCTGGCCCTCCGCCGGCTTCGCCGAGGGAGCGAACGTAGTACACACCCTTCCCCCGCTCCGTTCCCGATTCGCCACAGGAGCGAATGTAGTGCACCCCTTCCCTCGCTCCGTTCCCGATTCGCCACAGAAGGGAATGCAGTACAGCCCTTCCCTCGCCCGCGGCGGGGGAAGGTTGGGATGGGGGCAAGCAAGGATGTACCGTCGTTTTCAGGGCGACGAAACCGGAAGTCAGGGGCATCCGCCTCGCAGCTGACGCCTCTTGAACCCGGCGCATTTCGAGCTACCCCTTCACGCACACCACCTGCTTCAGCGTGTGCACGACCTCGACGAGGTCCTGCTGCGCCGCCATCACCGCATCGATGTCCTTGTACGCGGCCGGCGTTTCGTCGATCACGTCTTCGTCCTTGCGGCACTCCACTCCTTCGGTCGCGGCGCGATGGTCGGCGAGCGTGAAGCGCCGCTTGGCCTCGCCGCGGCTCATCGCACGACCGGCACCGTGCGAGCAACTCTCGAAGCTCTCCGGGTTGCCCTTGCCGCGCACGATGAAGCTGCGCGCACCCATGCTGCCGGGGATGATCCCGAGCTGCCCCATCTTCGCGCTCACCGCACCCTTGCGTGTGACATAGACGTCTTCGCCGAAGTGATGTTCCTTCTGCACGTAGTTGTGGTGACAGTTCACCGCCTCGACATGACTTTGGAAGCTCTTGCCGATGACGGTCTTCGTGGCTTCGATCACGCGCTTCATCATCACCTCGCGGTTGAGTGCCGCGAACTGCTGCGCCCAATCCACCGCACGGACGTAGTCGCCGAAGTAACGCGAGCCTTCCTCGAAGTAGGCGAGATCCCGATCCGGCAGGTGCACGTTGTTGCGCAACGCGTCGTGCTTCGCCAGCTCGATGAACATCCGTCCGATCGCGTTGCCCACACCGCGCGAACCCGAGTGCAGCATGAACCACACGGCACCTTCCTCATCGAGGCAGACTTCGATGAAGTGGTTGCCGCTTCCGAGCGTTCCCAGGTGGTTGCGGTGGTTGGTCTTCTCGAGCTTGGGGTAGTCGCGACAGAGCTCGCTGAATCCCGTCTCGAGCTGCGCCCAGGCGGTGTCGACCGCACCCGGCACTTTGCCCCAGGCGCCCGGATCGCGCGTACCCGGGGCACGACCATGCGGCACCGAACGCTCGATGGCCGAGCGCAGCGGCGCCAGGTTGTCCGGAAGATCTTCGGCCCGTAGCGTCGTCTTCGCCGCCATCATGCCGCAACCGATATCAACCCCGACTGCGGCAGGAATGATCGCGCGCAGCGTCGGGATCACCGATCCGACGGTCGCACCGATCCCGAAATGCACATCCGGCATCGCCGCGATGTGCTTGAAGACGATCGACAGGCGAGCTGCGTTGGCGAGCTGGCGCCTGGCTTCGTCTTCGATCGGCACGCCGCGCGTCCACATCTTGACCGGCACTCCGCCTGGCACGACCTCCTGGATGTAGTTCGTTTCCATTGCTGTCTCCTGGTCCATGGGAGCGCGCCAATGCGCGCTCCCCGACATGCACCCGATGGTGCATTCGTTTTATCCGTGCGGGCTGGTCATTCAGGCGAGCTTCACCATGCCCAGGCTGACCGTGGGCGCGAGTCCGGGGGTTCATTGCGCACGCCGCCACCGCTGACGAGGATTGGACCTCACATCCCAGACGCACAAGCGAGCAAGGCCTGTTGAACGTTCCATCCGCTAGCCGGGTCAGCCGTTGGTCTTGCGACCGACTCGTAGAACTGGACTTGCGGGCCTGTAAACGTTCGCCTTCGCGGCAGATTCGTTTTCAGCCGAACGTCAGTTCAGCCGCGATCCCTTCGGCAAGCGCACTGCCAGCCAGTCGTGCACGTCGGCGCGGATGTGGCGGCCGTCGAGCAGAAAGTCCTCGAACCGGCTCGGCACATACGGCAGATACAGGAGCGGCATGCCGGCTTGTTCCGGCGTGCGGTTCGCCTTGCGTCCGTTGCATCCACCGCAGGCCGTGACCAGATTCATCCAGGTCCACAGCCCCCCGCGCGACACGGGCACGATGTGCTCGCACTGCAGGTCGCGCTCCGCAAAGCGTTCGCCGCAGTAAGCACAGATGTGGCGGTCGCGACGGAACAGCTTGGCCTTACACAACGCCGGTACGATATGGAACAGGTTCACCTTCGACGAACCGCGCAGCGCCACGATCGGATGCACGTCGATGATCGATTGGTGCCTGCGCGCAACGTTGAAACCCCCGTGCAGCGTGGCCAGCGGCCCATTGCCGTCCACCCACGCAACCGAATCCGTCGCCACATGCACGGCTGCATGCTCGAGCGTGATCCAGGCCTGGGGCGTGCCCTGGACATCGAGTTGCAGTACATGGGTGTGGTGGCGTGGGTGCATGGACGGCCTCCTTCATGGCCAAGGCAAGTGGATCGAATATACGGGTTTCCGCGGCCGACGCTCGGCGCTCGTGGTGGTCGCGGTCGACGCCGCTGGAATCAGCTGCCTGCGGTACGCAGATCTCCCTCACCCCCCGCCCCTCTCCTGAGGGAGAGAGGCGTTACGCATGCGCTTGGGGGTGACCGGCCGGCGTCGAACCGGCACCGATGGGGTCACATCCCCTCGCTCTGCCATTGAGCTACGGCCACACCCAAGCGCACGCCAGACGGGTCTCGGCGGCAGGGTTCGAACCTGCGACCCCATGCTCCCGAAGCATGTGCGCTGCCAACTGCGCTACACCGAGATGATTCACGTCGGCTGTGCCCACGCGCGAGCATCCCGTCGGATGTGGTGTCTCGCTGAACGTGGCTGAAGTCCTACGGCCGCATCCGCGGCGCGCCGGCAAGCTCGACAGTCGAACCTCCGCCACTGGGAGACAGCGCGAACGCAGTCACGATCAACGGGCGCACATCGGCCCGGTCGAGGCCGCCGTTGCCATACCCCAGCGGCGCTATAACGATGGAGCGAATCCCCAACCGCCTGACTTGAACGACCAGGTCGGCCAGGCCATCGCGGCTGAACTCGATCTTCGATACCCACACGCCAGTGTTTTTTTGAGGAAAGTTGATGATGTGGTTCGGCATGACCAGACCGCCGGAGACATGAATGAATGAACATGCGGCCCGTGCGCACCTTGCCTGCCTTGCAAGCAGCCGCATACCCGGTGAAGTTGGCAGGCCACTTGTTCTTGAACTGCAGAGCGATGATGCCCTTGCCCATGCCGTCTTGCACAAGAAAATCGCCCCGGCTGAGTTTGATCACGATGTCCACATCCCGCGCACTGATGTGTGCAACATCGTCATGGGGCGTTCGGCAACGCGAGCAATTCCTGCTCCATCCGACGAACACCGGCGATCAGGCTCTTGAAGCTCGCGGATCGATCATTGTCGATGTCCAAGTGCGGGCCCAGTTGCCTCGATCCGCTCACTTTCTGGTAAGCACCGCGGGTCAGTTTAGCCAACTCACGACTGGGGCTCTCCACGTGATCGGTAGCCCGAAAGCGCGCAGTGTTCTGATGGCGCACCAGACCCGTCACACCCAGAGCTATTTCAACGGCCTGCAGATCAGCCAGATAGAACGACTCCAACTCGTGGCACGCGATGCGTACGAGCGAGACGGCATTTCGACCCGCCTGCACACAAAGGCCGAGCAACTTCGCTTTCACCACTTTGCGGTCCGGCGTACTGTCCTGGTGACGCAGCACGATGAATCGTGCGTGCGCGTTCACGTAGCCCCGCATGCGTTTGACCATCTGTTTCTCGAGGTCCTGCTTGCCCTCGAACGCTATCAGTCGCGGCTGCACCTGTGGGTCCAGCATCCGCGGCAACAGGCCCTGCAGCATTGCCTTCGCTGACTCTTCTTCCAAGAGAAAGACGAGTTCCTTCATTCCGGATCAGCGCCTGCGAAGAAGCCTTGCTTCCACAGATAGCCCATCTTGTCGCCGTCGGCCATGTAGGCCTTGATCTGCTCGTCATCGCGGGCCCGCCGAATCTCACTGGCGCCGTCCTTCTTCACCAGCCAGCACACCTCGTTGAACTCCACCGCGTTCAGGAAGTCTGGCGAGTGCGTGGACACCAATACCTGCCCGCCTCGAAGCGCGTAGAGACGAAACTCTTCTGCCAGCTCGGCCATCAGCTTCGGGTAAAGCCGGTTCTCTGGTTCTTCCACGCACAGCAACGGGTGCGGCTTGGGGTCGTGCAGCAGCACCAAGTAGGCAAACATCTTGATGGTACCGTCGGACACATAGCGGTCGAGAAACGGCGTCTTGAACGAACCGTCCTGGAAACGCAGGGTCAGATAGCCGTCATCCATCAGCACGGGCTTCACCGATGCAATGCCGGGCACTCGGCGCGCCATGGTGTCGAGAATCTTCTGGAATTCCTGCGCGTGCTGCTCGAAGAGATAGCGCGCCACGAGTGGTAGGTTCTCTCCGGTTTCCGATAGATGTTCGGATTCGCCTGCCGCTTCCTTGCGGCCACGGGCAGCGTTGATATGAAAGTCGGACACATGCCATGACTCGATCAACTGCCGGAACGCGTTGGCCGCCTTGAAACGCTCGAACTGCCCAAGCCCCTTGATGGCCAGGGTTTCGGGCGCGACCTTTTGCTCTTCACGCTTCAGTTCGTCGTCGGGCTTGTTGAAGTCTTCCTCGTTCGTGATCGCGTAGCCCTCACCATTGGTGAAGTCCAAAAACCGGAACGGACTGCCATAGCGGCCACGCTTGTATCGCAGGATTTCCCGCTGCACAAATGGCGCACCACCTCGCTCGCCAATCTCCAGCGAATAAGTCACCAGCCGCTCGACGCCGGTGATCAGCATCCGGTATTGGATTTCAATCAGGATCGTTTCGTCCAGCGCGTCGCGGCTCAGTACCTCGCGAAACCGCCCTCGGCTGTCCAATGCCTGCCGCACATTGCCTTTTAGGCAGTCGTGCAGAAAGCCGAACACATCGAACAGGGTCGATTTGCCAGAGCCATTCGCACCGACGACGACCAGGAAGGACGGGATGTCCGTCAGATGAACGTCACGGAAGACCTTGTAGTTCTTCAGTCGGATGGATTCGATCTTCACGGTGGAGATTCCTCTCGGACGTTCTATGCGGTTGGTGACGCATTTGCACGACGGAGCCTATCGCCCTGCCGCGTCGGCGGACTCGTTGGATTGCTGGCACGCCAAGTGAGCCGCAGGCCGAGCAATGCGGTTCGGTGATCCCCGCCAACCGATGGTTGGCATCGTTGCCCGACTTGCATAC
>Ga0163144_10008549_pt1 | contig 22147 bp, 13 predicted proteins | sample OliLak19BULKMAT1_FD_123175 | JGI IMG/M metagenome (GOLD analysis project Ga0163144, IMG submission 123175) | Freshwater microbial mat bacterial communities from Lake Vanda, McMurdo Dry Valleys, Antarctica - Oligotrophic Lake LV.19.BULKMAT1 | ecosystem: Environmental > Aquatic > Freshwater >... | reverse complement strand
TCGCCGGGAACGTTCGTCATGCGGTCGTGCGCCGAGCAATGGCGTGCTTCAAGCGTTCGACGTGGAAGTAGGGGAGGCGAACGCGCCCCATCAGTCGTCCTTCGTTGATGTCGCCATGGTCGTCGGAGCCGCCGGTGATCAGCAGTCCATGGTGTTCGGCCAGGGTGACGAAGTGCGCCGTCTCGGCGTCGCTGTGCGCCGAGTAGTAGGCCTCGATGCCGTCCAACCCCCACGCGACGAAGTGCGCAATCTCGTCGTCACTCAGAAACGTCCGTGCCGGATGCGCCGCCACCGCCACCCCGCCAGCTGCATGAATCACGGCGATGGCCTCCTGCGGCGAAATCTTGACCCGCTGCACATAACAGCGCCCCCCGTCAAGAATGAGCTCGGGGGTAAAGGCAGACTTCACATCGGGAACGATGCCCGCCTCGACCATGGCCCTCGCCACGTGCGGGCGTCCAATGTTCTCGGTACCACCCGCCATCTCGATGACCCGCTCGAACGAGACCGCGTAGCCGAATTCATTCAGCTTCTGCACCATGCCCCACGCGCGGGCAAAGCGCCCGTCGCGCAAGGAGTGTAGTAGATGTCCAAACGCGGCGTCCTGCAGCGACACGCCGTAGGCGAGCATGTCAACCTGTCGCTCATTGTCATCGAGCGTGGAGAGCTCGCAGGCCACAATCAGTTCGATGCCTAACGACTCGGCGGCCTCCAGCCCTTCCGCGACACCACCCAGCGTATCGTGATCAGTGAGCGCGATGGCTGCAAATCCCATCGCCGCCGCGCGCCCGACCACCTCCGACGGGGCATCTGATCCGTCGGAGGCAGTGGAGTGTAATTGCAGATCGGCGACGCGAGCGTCACCTGATGCGTGCATTGAAACGGTCACAAGGGCGTGATGATGATCTCGCGACTACTTGGTCGCCGCGGCGTCGGCCTGGGCACGATACGCTTCGCCCAGAATCTCGGCCACTTCCTTGCGCGTGAACTCCGAGGGAGGCAGTTCGCCGGCCACCAACATTTCGCGCACCTTGGTGCCGCTCAGCATCACGTGATGCGAACGGTCGTGCGGACAGGTCCGCGTCGAGGCGATCTGGCCACACGTTCCGCAATAAAACGTATGTTCGAACTTGAAGGGGATGATACCCAGTTCGTGGGCGGGGAACTTGTCGATGAGAATCTGCGCGTCGTACGAGCCGTAGTAGTTGCCCACACCGGCGTGGTCGCGCCCAACGATGAAATGCGTACATCCATAATTCTTGCGGGCAATGGCATGCCAGACGGCTTCGCGTGGTCCCGCATACCGCATGGCGGCCGGGAAAACGGCGAGCATGGCGTGATCCTTCGGATAGTATTTGTCCAGAATCACTTCGTAGGTCTTCATGCGCACGTCGGCCGGCACGTCGTCCGACTTGGTGGAACCAACAAGGGGATGCAGCAGCAGGCCATCGACCTGCTCCATAGCCACCTTCTGCAGGTACTCGTGCGCGCGGTGCACGGGGTTGCGCGTCTGGAAGCCCACCACCGTCTTCCAGCCCATCTCGTCGAACTTCTGGCGCGTCTCGAGGGGGGTGAAGCGGTAGTCGTTGAACTTCTCGTGCGTGGGTCGGTTGATCACCTGCACCGGCCCGCCCAGCAGCATGTCGCCCTGCGCCATGAGACGCGCTACGCCGGGGTGCGCAACCTCGGTGGTGCCGAAACACTGCTGCGCTTCGCGTGCTTTGTCGTACGAATAGATGTCGGTCACCTGCATGATCCCCATCAACTGTCCGTTGGGGTCGCGCAGGGCGATTTCTTCGCCCACCGTGAGTGAGCCGGCCTCTTCCTTCGTCACAGCCTTGGTGACCGGCAGGGCCCAGACCAGGTTGTCCGAGAGGCGCATGGAATCGACCACGGTATCGTAGTCGGCCTTGCGCATGAAACCGATGAGGGGCGACAGGGCACCCACGCCGATCATTTCGAGGTCGCTCGCTTCGCGATCGTCCAGGTCGAAGGTCTTGAGCGACTTGGCGTGTTCGATGGCTTCGAGGCGCTTGTCGCCCGAGAGCTCACGGTTGACGAGCGTGCCCCCGTGCGGTGCAATGGGCCCCGGCACGCGCTTGCCTTGCTCGGTGCGCTTGGCCGAGTCGGCGAGTGACGCCGCCGAGTCGTTCGAGTGCAGATAGCCTTTCGCTTCGAGCAGTTGCATTACGCGGGCAACGCTCTGTTCGATGTCTTCCTTGTCCGTATCCAGCACTAGCTCGGGGTTGACCGGCTCTTCATACGGATCGTTGACCCCGGTAAAGCCCTGGATTTCGCCCGCCATTGCCTTCTTGTACATCCCCTTCACATCGCGGCCGACCAGCACGTCGAGCGGCGTCCGCACGTACACTTCGAGGAAGTCACCGATCTCGGTGCGGGCGTTGTCGCGCATCCGCTTGTACGGCGAAATGAAGCAGGAGAGCACCACCACGCCATTTCGGGTGAGAATTTGGGAGACGTAGGTGACGCGCTCGATGTTCTTGTCGCGATCTTCCTTCGAAAATCCCAGGTCCCGGCAAAGGCTCTGGCGCACCACATCTCCGTCGAGGCGCTCCGACAGGATATGGCGTTCCTGCAACAAGTCGTGCACGCGACGGGCGATCGTGGTCTTGCCCGAGCCGGACAATCCGGTAAACCAGACAGTAACTCCTCTGCTCATGTCGAATCCTGGTCGAGTGATGGAAGTGCTGGCGGCCCTAGGCGATACCCTACGACGACAGCCCGCACGGATGGACCTACAAGAATAGTCGCGACGGCAGGGCGAAAGTCAGCCAGACCGCGCGACCAGGGCTGCCGTTTCCTCAGAACAGGCCTCGGCGTCCTTGTTCGTGCCCTGATCTTGCAATAGCGTTGCCTCGCAGACTCGCCCACACGGCCGAATCTGCCAACATTGTCAGATTCGTACGCGTTCACGACGGGCGGGCCCGCCCCCCCGCAACACCTGGAGAGATCTCTCGTGTATATCGGTCCTGATGCCCTCATGCCGCTCGCCTCGATGGTTGCCGCCATCGGCGGCTTCCTTCTCATGTTCTGGAAGCGGGTAGTAGGCGCGGCGAAGTTCGTCGCCTCCAAATTCTCGAAGAAGTAGAGCACCGGCGGACCGGCAGTGTCGGCCGCCGCGAAAAAGGTCATCGTCATCGGCCTCGATGGACTGGAACCGTCCATTGTCGATGCCATGCTCGAGGCGGGCGAGCTTCCGAATCTCGCCCGTCTGCGAGCGTCTGGCGGATATAGCCGGATTGCCACGACCACGCCGGCGCAGACCCCGGTCGCGTGGTCTTCGTTCGCGACGGGGACCAACCCCGGTGGCCACGGGATCTTCGACTTTCTGCGGCGCGATCCCAAGACCTATCTCCCGGATCTTGGTCTGAATCGCTACGAGCAAAAGAGCGCGTTTCACGCGCCCTCCGTGGTGAATCTCAGACGCGGTATCCCCGTCTGGGACGTGCTCACGAGCGCCGGCATTCCGTCCACGATCATTCGCTGCCCCTGCACCTATCCGCCGGACGTCATGCACGGCCGGATGCTGTCGGGCATGGGAGTACCCGACCTGCGCGGGGGCATGGGGACCGCCACCTTCTACACAACGGACGCCACGGCGTCGCCGCGTGAGAGCGAGCACTTTATCCGGCTGGGTGGCTTGGCACCAAACTACCGAACACATCTCATCGGACCGCGGAACTCCCGGCAGAAGGGCGACTTCACCTTCGATCTGGACCTCGAGGTGGACGCGACGCAGCAGACGGCGCTCATTCGCTCCGACGGTCGGCCGCACGCGCTGGACGTGCGTCAGGGGGAGTGGAGCGGTTGGCTTCGTGTGAAGTTCAAGACCGGGCTCCTCGCCAGCGTCGGGGGAATCGTGCGCTTTCTCCTCGTTCGCACCTCGCCTCACGTGGAGTTATACGCGTCGCCGGTCAACTTCGACCCCGGGGCGCCCCTCTATCCCATTTCGCATCCCTCGACCTACGCCGGCGACCTGGCGACAGCACTCGGCGCTGACTTCTACACGGCGGGAATGGTGGAGGACCACACCGGTCTCTCCAACGAGCGATTCGGAGAGGACGCCTTTCTCGCGCAGTGCGATGACGCGCTTCGCGAGCGCGAAGCGATGATGACACACGAGCTGGCGCGCTTTCGAGAGGGGTTGCTCTTCTGTCTCTTCGACACCCCCGATCGCGTGCAGCACATGTTTTGGCGCTTTCGCGAGCCATTGCACCCCGCCAACCGCGAGACTCCCGCAGAATGCGCAGCGATGGCGCGCGTAATCGAGGATCACTACGCGACGTGCGACGCGATTGTCGGACGCGCCCTCGAGGCGGTGGACGACGACACCGTAGTCGTGGTTCTCTCGGACCACGGCTTCCACTCATTCCAGCGCGGCGTACACCTCAACACGTGGTTGCATGAGCAGGGCCTGCTGGTTCTCAAATCCGGCGTGAGCGCCGATGCCGACGCGGGCGACTTTCTTAGGCATGTGGATTGGGGCCGGACCCGCGCCTACGCACTCGGCCTGGGTTCGATCTACCTCAACGTGAGAGGGCGCGAGGGGGAGGGGATTGTTGCGCCCGACGAGATGGATCACGTGTCCGACCTCATTGTCCGGTCCATCGCCGGGCTCGTCGACCCCGCTCGCGGAAGGGTTGCAGTTCGCGGCGCGAGAACAAGACGAGAGGTATATTCCGGCCCCTACGCCAGCGAATCGCCCGATGTGATGGTAGACTTCAATCGCGGCTACCGTGTCTCGTGGCGTACCGCGTTAGGCGGGATGGGCACGGGCAATTTCGAGGACAACGTCAAGCGGTGGGGCGGGGACCATGTCGTCGATCCTCTTTTGGCGCCCGGTGTGCTCCTCATGAATCGCCCATTCGACGGCTCCAAAGCACGACTCATCGACATGGCGCCGACCATTCTAGTCGCGCTGGGCGTGCCGGCCCCGGAAGTGATGGAAGGAGTCAATCTGCTGACTCCCAACTAGCCCGCCGCAGCTACGCCCCTTAGTCTCTGGTTAGTTGCAGTCGGCAGTATGTGCGGTCCATCTCGGACTCTTGCCCAAGTGTGTCCCACCTTCTCTGACTCGAGTGCGAGTTATTCGTGAGCAACGCCTCTGATTCCATACCTGCCCTCTCAGCCGACCAGGGGCCAGCCCGCGGCCGAATAGGCGAGACGTTTCTCGCCGCGAGCGCATTCGCGCTCCTGTCTGCCGCCTGGTACGCCGGCTCGTTCGGCGTGCAATTCTGGCTCAAGGGCGAGATCGTGAACGTGAGCCGGGATATTGCGTGGATGGCACCTGTGTCATCGCTGGTGTTCTTCTTCGCCGTCGCCATTCCGGGCGCGCTGTTGGCGCTCGCCCTTCCGTTGGGCGCCGCACGCCGCCTGGCCTTTGGGGGCTTCGGTGGTGCTGCCGTGTTGGCCATCCTCATTACCTACAGCCAGATCGCTCATTACGCGTCGGTCATCCTCGCGTTAGGCGCCGGTGTTGCCGTGTCGCGACTCGCCGGTGCGCATCCGGTGTCGTGTCTGCGATGGGCGCGCGCTACGACGATTGGCCTGGCCGCAGTGTTCTCCGTCGTCGCCCTGTCCATCGCCGCGACTTCGAGAACGGCGACATCGAGGGCGATGGCCTCGCTTCCCCCCGCCGCCTCGGGCGCACCGAACGTGCTCCTGATTGTCCTCGACGCCGCCCGCGCCTCGGCGCTCTCCAGCTACGGCTCACCACGGAACACGACGCCCTTCCTCGATTCGCTGGCCAAGGAGGGCGTACTCTTCGAGCGGGCGTTTTCGGTGGCGCCTTGGACCCTGCCGTCGCACGAAAGCATGTTCACGGGCGAGTACCAGTTCCTCGGGGGACGCTCCTCGTCGTTCCTCAAGCGCCCCATCGACGACGGCAAGGTGGTATTGCCCATGCTCTTCAAGGCGCGCGGCTACGAGACGGCGGCCTTCGTGGCCAACTTTTTCTATACCGGGTGGGATTCGGAACTCGATCGCGGCTTCATTCGATACGCAGACTATCCGCGGAGCGTCGAGCAGATATTGCGCTCGTCGTCGTTAGGTCAGACCCAGACGGCGCGTCGCATGTACAGCAATCCATCGGTTGGTGGCATTGCACGCGCGCTTTCGCGTCCGGACCTGTACGTGAACCCGAAGCCGTCCAACTCGCTCAAGAAGGCGGGCGTACTCACCGACGAGTTTCTTTCCTGGTTCGAGGCGCGTGAGCCGCGCCCCTTCTTCGTGTTCATGAACTACTTTGACGCGCATCAACCCTACGAACCCCCGCCCCCCTTCGACAAACGCTTTGCTCCCCTGCCGCATGACCGCCACATGTATGATGGCGCCATCGCGTACATGGATCACGAGATTAAACGGCTGCTGCAGGGACTGGCGCAACGCGGCGGGCTGGACAATACGCTGCTCATCGTCACCTCGGATCATGGTGAACTCTTCGGGGAGCATCGATTGACCGGACACCATAACAGCCTGTTCGTCGACGTCTTGCACGTACCCCTCATCGTGCGCTTCCCCGCTCGGGTTCCGCCGAACACCAGGGTGAACCAGGCGGTAAGCCTTCGCGATCTCGCGGCGACAATTCTCGACCTCACGCAGCATCCCGACAGCGCGATGGTCCCCGGCACGACGCTCGCGGCTCGCTGGCGCGATTCCCTGGCGGTGGGAAGTCCGCTGTTTGCCGCGTTAGAGCGTGGGGTGCGGGTGGACTCGACGCTGCCCTTTGCCACGGGCGGCATGATGTCAATGCTCGACAACGATTGGCATTACATCCGCAACAGCGGCACGGGCAGGGAGCAGCTCTTTCGCTACCGCGACGATCCCGCCGAGGGCACGAATCTTATCTCGAGCCCGTCTGCAGACTCGGTCGCGGAGCGCTTTCGTCGATCGGTGAAGGATCTGCTTGCCGCTGGGCCCGGGGGCAAGACCAAGCGCTGACGCAATTCGGGGTGCACCCACGCGGATCCCGAATCCGAGGGGACGGGCGCCCGTCGGCGACAGTCCTCGTCCCACCCGTCCGGGATACGCCGTCGCCGAGCATCCGACCGTGGCAGGTCGACCCGGCGTGAACCAAGCACTAAACTTGCTATAGCGGTCTCGACCGCGAACCAGCGCACGATGCCGTGCGGTGGACGATTTCAAGTCAGACAACTGTGCTCATGAGGAGCAGCAGGTGAGCGCAACGTCTTCGACACTCATCGATTTTCTTGCAGCGTCCGCGCTCCGGTCGCCCAACGCCGTTGCGGTGGAGGACCTGAGCGACGGATCGCTGACGTACGCGGAGTTCGACGCACTCACCGATCGCGTTCGCGATCGCCTGCGCCAGCTCGGCGTAAGGCGGGGCGACCGGGTCGGCGTTTATCTGCGAAAATCGATTGATGCCTACGCGGTCATGATTGGGACGATGAAGGCGGGGGGGGCGTACGTCCCGGTGGATGTCGGAGCGCCAGCTTGGCGCAGCGCCTTCATTCTGTCCAACTGCACCGTCAAGGTTGTGGTGCTCGATGCGGATGTGGCGGAGCCGTGGCGTGCAGAAACGGAGAAAGTGGGCGAGGTACCATCGTTCGTAGTGCTTGAGTCGGTAGGCGGGGGACGAGGTCTCGTGAAGGCGCTCGACGCGCTCGACGCGGTGACGATGGCTGAGGCAAGACGCACGGAATCGTTACAGCCAGACGAACTCGCCTACATCCTGTACACCTCCGGCTCGACGGGCAAGCCGAAAGGCGTGATGCTCAGTCACCGGAACGCCGTGGCCTACGTGGACTGGTGCTCGATGGTCTTCACGCCCACGGAACAGGATAGGTTTTCGTCGCACGCCCCCTTTCACTTCGATCTCTCCATCCTCGACCTCTACGTGCCGCTCAAGCACGGTGCCGCGGTTGTACTCATCGATGCGGAGCAGGGGAAAGCACCGCTTGGCTTGGCGTTACTCATCGCCGAGCGACGACTCACCGTCTGGTACTCGACACCAACCATCCTGACGCTGTTGGCGCAATCCGGCCGGATGGAGCGCCATGACTATTCGACGCTGCGAGTCGTCCTGTTTGCGGGAGAGGTCTTCCCAGCCAAGCACCTGCGCGAGGTCAAGGGTCGGCTACCACGCGCAGACTTCTACAACCTGTACGGTCCCACGGAAACGAATGTCTGCACCTACCATCGAATTCCAACCATCGTCGAACGCGAGCGGTCGACTCCGTACCCGATTGGCCGGGTGTGCGAGCACCTGCGTGCCCGCGTGACGGACGTCGGTGTCACGGGCGCCGGTGGAACGGGCGCTGGTGCCACGGACGTCGGTGGTACGGACGTCGGTGCCACGGGCGCCGGTGGAACGGGCGCTGGTGGCCTGAGTGTTGACGGCATGGCGGTCAATGGAACGGACGTTGCCGCGGGAGAAGAGGGCGAACTGGTGATAGAGGGCGACAACGTGATGCTTGGCTACTGGAATCTCCCCGAGCGTTCGGCGAACGCATTCTATGTCGATGGCACCGGCGCACGGTGGTATCGCACGGGCGACGTGGTGGCCGCCGACGCGGACGGGGTCTTCACCTTTATCGGGCGTCGCGACCGCATGATCAAGCGGCGCGGCTATCGCATCGAGTTGGGCGAGGTCGAGGCGGGACTGTATCGTCACCCTGGCGTTCGCGAGGCGGCGGCGGTGGTAGTGCCCGACGCCGACGGCGCGCCGCGCATCAAGGCGATTCTCGCGTTAGGCGATGGGGTGCGCGGATCGGTCATCGCCATGAAGCGCTTCTGCGCCAGCACCTTGCCCGCCTACATGATTCCCGACCTGTTCGTCTTTGTCGACGCGCTTCCCAAGACATCGACCGACAAGGTCGACTATCAGCGATTGCAGGCCGAGGTTTGATGGACTTCACGCTCACGGCCGACCAGGAGGCGCTGCGGGGGACGATCGTCAAGTTCTCCCGCGAGTGCTTGAATGGTGACATGATCGTGCGCGACCGCGAGCAGGCGTTCTCGCGCGATCGGTGGAAGGCGTGCGGCACCATGGGGCTGCAGGGATTACCGGTGCCGGAGTCGTTAGGCGGCGGGGGATTCGACCCGCTCACCACCGCGATCGCCCTCGATGCCTTTGGCTACGGCTGCACGGACAATGGGCTGGTCTTCTCCGTGTGCGCGCACCTTCTGTCGTGCGTGGTACCGATGTGGCGATTCGGCAGCGAGGAACAGCAGGCGAAGTTTCTCCCCGGGCTCTGCGACGGGACGCTGGTCGGCGTGCACGCGATTACGGAGCCCGATTCCGGTTCGGACTCCTTCGCCATGCGCACGAAAGCCGCGCGCGACGGCGAGGGCTGGCGCATCAACGGCACCAAGACCTTCATCTCCAACGGTCCGGAAGCCGACGTGATCATCGTCTTCGCGCTCACCGACGCGGCCAAGGGGTACCACGGCGGGGTCACCGCGTTCCTGCTGGAGAATGGGACGCCGGGCTTCACCGCCAGCCGCAAGATCGAGAAGATGGGACTGCGCACGTCGCCCTTCGGCGAACTGTCGTTCGACGACGTGTGGGTGCCGGAGCGCGCGATCGTCGGAGCGTTAGGCGGCGGATCGGCCATCTTCACGCACGCCATGGACTGGGAGCGCACCTGCCTCTTCGCGGCGCACGTGGGTCAGATGGAGCGAATCCTCGAGCGCGGCGTGTACTACGCCCGCACCCGAAAGCAATTCGGGAAGTCGATCTCCAAGTTCCAGGGGGTCTCGCACAAGCTGGCCGACTTCAAGGTCCAACTGGAAGCAGCACGCTTGCTCACGTACCGCGCGGCCACCAAACTGGACAAGACGCGCGGCGTCGCCCTCGATGCGTCGATGGCCAAGCTGTTTGTCAGCGAGTCGTTGGTGCGCGGAGCATTGGATGTCCTGCAGATTTTTGCCGGCTATGGCTACGCCACGGAATACGAAATCGAACGCGAAGTCCGCGATGCCATCGGCAGCCGCATCTACTCCGGTACCTCGGACATGCAACGCAACACGATTGCCGCCTGGATGGGGCTTTGACTCTATAGTACCGCGCGCCACATGTCACGGCATCGTCTATCCCACTGGAGTATGTGTCCCATGTCCGAACCCATCGCCGCCACCGTCAAAGCCTACATCCTCGATGCATTTCTCCCGGGGGCCGATGCCGCCGAACTCACCGATGACACCCCGCTTATTTCCGAGGGTATTCTCGATTCGTTGGCCACCGTTCGGTTGGTCACGTTCCTTGAGGAGCACTACAACATCGAGGTCGCGGCCTACGAGGCGAATGCCGACAACCTGGATTCCATCACGCTGATCGCCAACCTCGTGCGCGCGAAACTTCCCGTATAGCATTGTTTACGACCGTGATGATACCGTATGTGATTCGGCGCGGGCCGACAGCATGAGCCAACAGACGCCCTCGTCGAGCGAAAGCGTGACGGCGATCCACCCCGAGCTCACGGGATGGAGCGCCGAGTGGCGGGCGCATCTCGCGTCGCACTCGGTGTCCGACGTCAGGCGCCTGGGGATGGTCGTGCTCTGGCTGGGCGGCCTCCTGCTTGCGGTACGCGCGTTCCGCATCGAGAGTCCTGCCTTCTACCAATCGGTAGCGCCCCTCGTGGCGGGGGGAGCTATCATCAGCCATTTGCTTCCCAAGCGCTGGCGCATTGGATTCTTCGCGCTGCTGTCGTTCGTCGCCATCTGGATGGTGTTCGGGCTGCGCGAAGGGACCTGGCTCATCGGCATCGGCATGGTGCTCGTCGGCCTCTGCCACCTGCCGGCGCCGTTCTGGGTGAGACTCACCCTCCTGCTCGGCGTCGGCCTAACGCTCGGATTTGCGCGGGCCGGGCAACTGCAGGTGCCATGGGGGGGAGCCGCGTGGCCGATTCTCGGCTCGATGTTCATGTTCCGGCTCATCGTGTATGTGTACGACCTGCGGCATATGAAGGTGCGCACCTCATGGAGTGAGCGCTTCGCCTACTTCTTCTGCCTGCCGAACGTCGCCTTTCCGCTCTTCCCGGTGCTGGACTTCGCCACCTTCCGCCGCTCGCACTACGACCGGAATGCGCTCGAGATCTACGACGAAGGGGTGCGGTGGATCGTGCGCGGGCTTGTGCACCTGGTGATGTACCGGATGGTGTATCTCTTCGCCACCATCTCGCCGGCGCAGGTGGAAACGACCGGCGACCTCATGCAATACGCGGTGGCAAACTATGCCCTGTATCTGCGCGTATCCGGGCAGTTTCACCTGATCGTCGGCCTCTTGCATCTGTTCGGATTCCGCCTTCCCGAGACGCACCGGTTCTTTTATCTGGCGAGTTCGTTCTCGGACCTCTGGCGGCGCATCAACATCTACTGGAAGGACTTCATGCAGAAGGTCGTCTACATGCCGACCTTGTTCCGGCTCAAGCGCGGACACAGCGAGACGTTCAGCGTGATCATGGCGACACTCCTCGTGTTCGCCGTGACCTGGTACATGCACTCGTATCAGTGGTTCTGGCTGCTCGGGACCTGGCTCTGGAGTGCCACCGACGCACTGTTCTGGCTTTTTCTTGCAACTTGCCTCGTTGCCAACTCCGTCTGGGAACTGCGCCGGGGACGGGCCCGCATGTCGCTGACGCCGGGGGTGTCGTTGCGCCTCTCGGTGCGTCACGGCGTGCAGACGGCGGGCATGTTCACCCTCATGTGCGTGTTGTGGACCTTCTGGGCGAGTCCCACGATCGAAGGGTTCACGTCGATGGTGGGCGGGGCACGCCCTCGCGCGATCGATGCGGTCTGGCTGCTCTCGGGGCTGAGTGTGGTCGCGGCGGCCGGCGCCTGGGTGCACTACCGGCAACGCACGATCTTCTCCATGGCGAGGCGGAATACGACCACCGCCTTGGGCGCGATGTTCCTGCTCGGTGTGTGGGGCGGGACGACGGGGATGGCGCCAGCGTCGGTACGATCGGTAACCAGCCAATTGCTGGACGGAAAACTCAACAAGCGTGATGCCGATATTCTCCAGCGCGGCTACTACGAGAAGATCGTTGGCGTGGACCGCTTTAACGGCGAGCTGTGGCGCGTCTATTCGGGCCGGCCGGTCGGCGCGGAAGTCTTCCAGACCGAGCAAAACATGCGCAACACCTCAGATGCTCGACTAGACGAGGTGCGTCCCACCCTCGATATCGTGTTCAGCGACAAGCCGCTGACCACCAACTCGCTCGGCATGCGCGACCGCGAGTATCCGGTAGTTAAGGGGGCTGGAGTATTTCGTGTCGCAGTGCTTGGGCAGTCGTATGTATTGGGAAGCGGGGTGGCCGACGACTCCACCTTCGATGCACTCATCGAAACCCGACTACGGGCCGAACGTGCCCGGCCGGCGGGAGACATTGAGTTCCTCAACTTCGGCGTGCCGCGCTACACGCCCTTCCAGCAGCTTGCGCTGTTGCAGTCCGAGCGCGTGACGCAATTCTCCCCCGACGTGGTCCTGCTGTTCGGGCACCCGAATGAGTTCCTGCGCTCGGTGAACTACATCCAGGAGATGCAGCTGGCGGGGCGCCCACTGCCGAGTGCGCGCGCCGATTCACTACTGACGTCGCTGTCGCTTAAGCCGGGACAGACGCGTGATGCGCTAACACGCGTGCTTCGCCCGTACATCGATACGCTGGTGGCCATGGCGTATGCCGATATTCGCGCGCAGATTCTTCGCCACGGCGCACAGCCGGTGTTCGTCTATTTGCCGACGCCGCTGGATGAACACGATCCCGCATTGGCGCGCACCCTGCTCGCAATCACGCGTGGCGTCGGCATCGAAACCATTGACCTGACGGATGTCTACGTGGGTCATGACGAAGAGTCGCTGATCGTCGCAGATTGGGATCGTCATCCGAATGCGAAAGGCCACCTGCTGATTGCCGAGCGGGTGATGAAGGAGTTGCGTCGTCGGCCGGCGCTCGTAGGGCTTGGTGAAAGGGCGTCAGCCACGAGCCGATAGGAGCGCGTGCTTTTCCCCAACTGACTCTGTCGGCGGGCGCAGGATTTCAGATCGCGCTCCTCGTGGCACGCAACCATGGGCAGTGGTTGCGCCGAGCGAGATGGAGCTCGGGACTTCTCGCTAGCACCATGCTGGTATGGGGTGTGCCGGAGATCGTGGGCACGCGACTGCTCGAGGGAAAACGGCTCACCGCGCTCGTAGCCAGCGACGCCAACGCACCTGGGCCCCGGGGGAAAGACGAAGCGCTGACGCAATTCGAGGTGCACCCGGTCGGATGCAGAATTCGAGGGGACGGCGAGCCGCGGAAATGGCATAACTTCTGCACAGGGTAAAACCGGTTGCGCGCGTGCCTCCTTGTCGGTCACCGGAGGGGGCGCGGCAGCCGCGAGCCGGACGGGCGGGTTTCCATCCGGTCCACTTTGACGGAGTACTGAACAGGTGACCGAAACCCTACCGACGACCGACCGAACCCAAAACGTTCAAATTCGAGAGACGCTGTGGTACGCTTTGCTCGGCGCCATGGTGGCAGGGGCGGTGCACGTGTTCTCCGTGCAGTGGCGCTTTCACGTGCTGAATCATTTCACGTGGACGTCGCGCGAGTTGCCTTGGTTCTCGCCCCTGGCGTATCTCCTGTATTTTCTGGTGCTCGCCGTACCGCTCGCGCTTCTTTCGGCGGTGTGGCCGCGTCTCGTAACCCGTCAGCTGCAGGTGTCGCTCATCGCGATGCTGTCGCTGTTTGCCATCTTCCTGCACGTCCAATCCGTGCACCCCCTGGCCCAGCTGATGCTGGCGGCTGGAGGCGGAGTTCAGATCGGGCGGCTAGTTGCACGCAACCACATTCCGTGGCTGCGCCGAGCCAAGTGGACTTCGGCGGTGCTCTCCTGTGCCATGTTGCTGTGGGGCATACCGGAGATCGTCGTCTCCCGGCTACTGGAGGGAAGACACCTCTCTTCGCTCGCCACCAGCGACCCGAAGGCGCCGAACGTCATCCTGCTCATACTGGATACCGTCCGGGCGCAGAGCATGAGCGTGTACGGCTACGAGCGGGCGACCACCCCGGCCCTGGAGCAATTCGCGGCCCAAGGAGTCGTCTTCGAGTCGGCCATCGCCACCGCTCCGTGGACCGCTCCGTCGCATGCGAGCATGCTGACGGGCCGCTACATGACTAACACCGGGACTTCGTATCTCACGCCGATGTACGACACCGTGCCGACGGTGGTTGAGGCCTTTCGCCGACACGGATACGCGACCGGTGCCTTCATGGCCAACGCGGCGTTCAGCGGTCGACAGACGGGCTTCGATCGCGGCTTTCTTCACTACGAGGACTGGCCTCCCAGTCTTTGGCAGGCCATGTGGAGCGCCACCATCACCCAGACGCAATTGGTGCAAACGGTAATAGATGGGTTGCAGAACCGCGAGTGGTGGCGCGTTCGACGTGCGTTGATGCGTCCGGATCTTCGGCTCATTGGCATCCGTAGTGGTGACCACTACAGCAGCGACGAGATCGTGAGAAACTTCTTTACATGGCGAGAGCGGACAGGTCGGCGACCTTTCTTCGCCATGCTCAACTTCTTCGATGCGCACGGCCCCTATCGTACCCCATTCCAAGGGCGCTACGGCGACCCTAACAGCGAGCTGAATCGATACGATGGCGCCATCGCGTTTCAGGACAGTATCATCGGCACGATGTTGCGTCGGCTCAAGGCACGAGGCGAACTGGATCGCACGATCTTCGTCGTGACCGCCGATCACGGTGAACAATTCGGAGAGCATGGGCTGCAGCGACACGGGAACTCGCTCTTCCTTCCGTTGCTTCACGTACCGCTCATCTTCCGCGCGCCCGGGCTGGTCCCCGCAGCCCGTCGCGACAGTAGAGTCGTTTCGTTGCGCGATCTCCCCGCCACTCTGCTGGACTTGGCCGGCATCAGAAACCATGAAATTCCCGGCGTGTCGCTGGCGGCTGCATGGCGCGATTCATTGGCCGGTCCGACTAGCATCGCCCTATCCGAAGTCGAGAGATCCGTCAACCAGCCCAGGCGTCTCCCGACGTTTCACGGGCCCATGAAGGCGGTCGTCGACGAGCAGTGGCACTACATTCGGCGCGGTGACGGCGAGGAGCGGCTCTACGCATGGAAAGCAGACCGCGACGAGAAAGACAACCTCGTCGCGGCACCGCAAGGTGCGCGCCTAGTCGGTGAGAGGCGCGAGGTCATCGCCCGGACCCTTGGCATCGAGTGGCCACGCGACAGCACGGGGACGAAGTCGGCGCGACGCTAACGGCTGCGTCGCTCTCCGTGTGCGTCTCCGACTGTGTGCGCCTAACGCGGGTCCGGCTTTCGACTGGGGATGGTGATGGCGCTCGCGCGCAGCGCGGTTGCGCGAGCGGTGTGCATGGAATCAGGCGCCAGATTGCGCTGCTCCCACGCATCGGCGAATACGTCGAACAATTCGCCCTCCCCATCGCCCCGAAGGATGTAGCGATAGCCGTCGGAAACGATCGATTTCATGTTCCCCTTCGACACGGCGAAGTGCGCGGGTAGGTTCTTCGCGAAGTCTACCTCGGCAATCAGTGGTGAGGGCTCCGATGTATCGCGGAGTGGCGCACCTCGCCACCAGCGGTCCAGCGACCGTCCGGGAAGGGCCGCCGCATTCGCCACACCGGTCGCCTGCAAAATGGTCGACGGTACGTCGCGCAACGTCACCGGATCGTGTACCACGAGTCCGGCCGGCACAACGCCGGGGTGTACGACAATGAGCGGCACGTTGACCGATGGGAAATACAGCGAACTGCCATGATTCATGAGCCCATGTTCGCCAAACTCCTCCCCATGGTCCGAGGTCACGATGACCATCGTGTTCTTCAACAGGCCTCGCGCTTCGAGGTCGGCGAAGAATTGGCGCAGTTGCATGTCGAGATAGGCGATGGACGCGTCGTACGCCGCCTTGAGGTCGCGCGTCTCGTCAGGCGTGTACTTGTCGTCGCCTGGATCGCGGGTAACCGGCTGTCGACCTAGGAACAACGTGTCGTACGGCGCCGGAGGTGCGTACGGCGAATGCGCATCGTAGTAGTTCACGAACGCGAAGAAGGGGCGGCCAGCGCGCGACTCGAGCAGGTCCAGGACGCGCGAATTGATGCGCGTCGCGTTCATCCGGCCGGGGCTGAACTCCCATCCCAACGCACGGCTCACCATCGAACTCACCGAGTGCGAGAGTTGCGACGTGCGCACCATCTCGCTCAAAGACACGTCGTAGTCCCGATAGCGAGTGAAGCCGCGACTAATACCAAACTCGTAGGAGCAATACCTCAGATTGGCCGCCACACCGACGGTGAGGTAGCCGGACTTCGTCAACACCTCGGCCAGCGTGGGAAAGGTCGCGTCGAGCGGAGTGCTCCACCCGGAGGATAACTCGTGCGGATAGCGGCCGGTGAACATGGTCGCGTGCGAAGGGAGCGTCCACGGCGCCGGGGAAATGGCACGGTCGAAACGCGCGCCTCGCGCGGCAAGTTCGGCAAGAAAAGGTGAGGTGTTGCGCTCATAGCCGTAGGCGCTGAGCGAGAAGGCGCGCACCGTGTCGAGCACCAGCAGAATGACGTTCGGCGAGTCGGCGTCGCTGGACCCTCCGCTGGCTATCGTCCCCCGCTCTTGCCAGGCGCGACGTCCGTTGAAGGCGAGTCCGAGCGATGTGGCAACGACGAACAGGCTCACGGTTGTCGCGCGCAGCACCCGTTCGAACGCGCTTGGTCGCGCGAGGGCGAAGCGCGCGACCTGCGTTGCGACGCCGACTGCCAGTGCAACCATGGCGACGACGTGTACGCGTTCGCGCAGCACCAGTAGCGGCTCGAGCGCGGCGGCCAGCGCCGCACCGAACGCGGTGGCCGCGACCGCCCATCGGCGGCCCCATCGCGAGGCCACCAGCCACACGATGCCTAACGGTACCAGCAGGAGGAGAACGTTCGCGATCGGAGCGAGCCACACCCCCTGCGGATTGAGCAGGGTGTATCGGGCCAGGAGAACGCGCGCACCGAAAATGAGCCCGCACTCGGCGAGTCCGCCGGCAAGGGCAGCTCCCACCAGAAGCCACCAGAACGCGGCCACGCCGCTCGATTCCGCCATCGTGTGCGACTTCTGTGAATCGCTCATCTACACCTTGAAGCCTCTGATGTCATACCTGCAACGTCTGCGGTTCGAGCGATCGCGCGCGCCCCCGGGAAAATTCGAGTCGGAGTTCTGGAGTGCGTATGCGCCATAGGAACGCTTTGGCATGCGGCATCCCAATCCGGCGTCCGTGCGACAAGTTAGCACCACACGTGTCGAAAATCTTGGCGCCCCCAATTGCATCATTCGTCAGGTAGGGCCCGCGAGTCGCGGCTCCGTTGGCAGCGATTCCCGCCACGCGCTTCCCGACCAGCGTGCCCACCTGTTTCTTTTAGCGGAGTTCGAAGTCGTTCAACCTTGGCCACAGTCTGCGGAGGCTCCGCATCGACACCCTGTCGCCTCAGAGGCGCCCCGTCGTGAGCGTCAGATCGTGGCGTGCTCTCGGCGCCCTTTTTCTCGTCGTCTACGCGACCATCTTGGCCGCGACGTGGCGCCCCGCAATCATCGGCGCTGATGACCATGGCTACGCGCTTCAGGGGACGCTGTTTGAAGAAGGGCGTACGTGGTTCGCCTTGGACTCGCCCATCCAATACGTGGGTATGCACTCTCTTCGCGACGACTCCGCGCGCTACGTGAGCCGATACTCGCCTGGAATGGCCATCCTCGTCGCGGCCGTGACGCGAACCGCCAGCGTGGAGGCGAGCACAGCAATTAACGCAGTGCTCGCCCTCGTCACCCTCGCCGGACTCGGAATGCTGGTCGGTACGCGAATAGGCGAGAGGTGGGGGGTCCTCGCCATGGTGGCACTTGGGGTAAGCCCGGTTTTCATCGGCCAGGCGTTGCTGCTGCAGTCCCACATGGCCGTCACAGCTCTCTTGGTGTGGGGAGTGCACCTGTTGTTGCGCTGGCGCGAGCGGGGCGAAGCGTGGCGCGCCTTCTTCGCGGGCCTACTCCTGGGATTCATTCCGATCGTGCGTCCCTCCGAAGCGGTGTTGGGGCTGGGGGTCGGGTGGATCTTTCTAACCACCGCGCGCGCCGGTGAGCGGCCTTGGCGACACGTGGCGCTCGCGATCGTTGGAGCACTGACGGCGATCGCGCCACTCCTTCTCTATAACAAGATCACGTTTGGCTCGGTCGCACGAACGGCCTACGCCATTAGCCGGGAACAGAGTGCGTTCGATGTGCGACACGTTGCTAGCAACCTGCCGTTCTATGCCGAGTATCTGCTCCGGGATGGTCTCGGGATCTTCGCACTGCTTGCCGTTGCGGGAATATTCTATCTCCTCCGCGCACGTGGTTCTCGCGTAATGGGGTGTACGCTCCTCGTGCTTATTGCGCCGATTCTGGCCGTGTACCTCGCGTTCCACTACGTGCCTAACAATGATCCGTCGGTCACGGTGCGGTACGTGCTGCCGACGCTCCCGCTCGCGACCTACGCGGCAATCTCGCTGATTAGTGACCTGACCGCGCGTTGGTCCGCTTTCGCGCGTTCGTCGGCGGTGGGCCTGCTGCTCGTGGGGCATGTGGCGTGGGGTGCGATCGGAATCGATCCCATGACACGCAGATTGTTTGCTCGAAAAGATCGGGCCGCAACCGTGAACCGAGCGGCACTCGAGCTGGTCCCACCCGGTAGCGTGATTTTTTCGTCCGAAGAGGCGTTTTTGGCAAATCTGGACATTAAGCGGAGCTGGCGCGTGGCAGACCGACTGCTGTCGTTGGACAGCATCGACAACGCGGTCCTCGATGGCGAGTTACCGCAGCGAGGCATGGGTCGGCAGCAAGGCAAGCGTCGGATTCAAACCGTACGGTTCGACAGCCTCGACGCTCAACAGCGCGATTCGCTTTTTGGCGAGGAGGCGCGTCGCTGGGGTCGCGGGGCAGACGTGTACTACGTTGGTGTTGCGTCTGCGTTGGACCATCCTACTTCTCCCCGCGTACGTCGAGAAAGCTTCGTGATCGTTGCGGAACGCCCGCTCAATGTCTGGCGCCGAGCACGGCGATCCGAGAAGGGCGCGCTCGTGGCATCCGAATCGCTGGTGGTAGCTCGCTGGAAGGACTCGACTGTCGGCCGGTAGCGGGCGCGTTTGCGCCGGGAGCGCGATTCGCTCTTCATGAAGGACCATCGAGCTGACGGTTGGATCACCCAACTGTTCGGAACGAGTGGTCGCCTTCCCTGCCCGGTTGCGATGATGCGAGCGTTCCGACCGCGCGCCCTCCGCGCCTAACGTCCCTGCCGGTCCGCCGCGGGATAGAGGGCGAGCGCCCGCTGCAATGCAACAAGGGTATCGGCGAGCGCGCCGTCTCGCACGAGATCGCGGTGCTCGAACGGGTCAGTCACAATGTCGTAGAGTTCCTCGCGTGCGCCCGGGCCGGCAATGTAGTGATACCGCCCGCGCACCAGCGATCGCATGTTCCCCCCCGATACCGGGTACCAGTCGGGCTGATTGGGAACCCAGTACAACTCGGAAAGGATCGGCCGGTAACCCGCTGTCGGCCGCTCACCACGCCAGAGCGGGGCCAGCGACGTCCCCGGGAAACGAGAACGCGCTCCGCTTCCGGCGAGGTCGACGATGGTCGCCGGAATCTCGGCGAGCGAGACCGGCTCATACACCTGCCGACCACGCGGCACGCCGCCGTTTGGCCATCGCACGACGAGCGGGACGTGCAGGGAGGGAAAGTGCAGCCCGTTGCCGTGCGACACGTGCCCGTGCTCGGCAAATTCCTCGCCATGATCGGCGGTGATTATGACGATGGTTTTATCGAGCGTCCCACGCCGTTGAAGTGACTCGAACAGGCGTCCGAGTTGGGCGTCGAGGGAGACGATCGAGCCGTCGTACGCGTCCCGGAGACCTTGCACCTCCTCCGCCGAGTGTCGACGCCCGACATCGAGGCTGCGGCTGGCCGGTTCCCTCGAGGCGAAGAGCAGATCGTACGGTGCATTGGGGGCGTACGGCTCGTGTGCGTCGAAGAAGTTGAGGAAGGCGAAATACGGGCGACCGCTCAGCTCCTCCTGCCACTCCAGGAACTCGTCCACCACGCGCTTGGCGTCCTTGCGCCCGACGATGACATAACGGCCGAATAGGTCATTGTACGCCCCGATGACGCGGCGCCCCATCATCGTCGACCCGACCAGTTGGCTGCCGACAAGGGCATAGTCGCGATACGTCTGGAACCCGCGTGCCAACCCGTACTCCCGTGAGCAGTAGCGCAGGTTCGCGACGAAGCCACCGGTTGCGTAGCCTAACGAATTGAAGTGCTCGGCCAGCGTGGGCGGTACCGTGTCGAGCGGGGTCGACCATCCCACCGACAGCTCGCGCTGAAAGCGACCGGTGAAGAGCGTGGCGTGCGTGGGGAGTGTCCATGGGGCGCTGGCCACCGCCCGCTCGAAGCGCACGCCCTCGCGAGCGAGCGCTAGAAGCTGCGGCGATGTAGGGCGCTGGTAGTCGTAGGCCGAGAGTTCCAGCGCACGCACCGTGTCGAGCACGAGAAGGAGCACGCTCGGCTCACCGTCCGCAGGCGCGACGCCGCCCGCCAGCTGCATTCGGCCTTGCCCGCGAGCGGCGGCCATCCCCCCGACACCCGCCACGAGGGCGAGTGCCGCCGTGCTCGTCGCGACCATCCGTGCGAACAACGTCGGCCATCGCCGTGCCACCCACGCCACCTGCGAGGCCACCCCCGCCGCCAGCACCACCAGCGCCACCAGGTGCAATCGCGGGATGAGCATCAGCACGTCGAGGGAAGCCACAAAGGCGGCGACCGCCACTGCGGCGATCCACGCCGCGCGCGGGCCGCGTATGCGCCCGACGAGCCACCCGAACATGATGACCGGAGTAAAGACGAGCAACGCCGAGAGCGGCCCGAGCCAGACCGACGCGGGATTGATGAATACGGGCTCGGGGAGGAAGCGACGCGCAACCAGGCGAAGCGCCAACTCTCCGATTCCGGCGACCAGCGCACTCCAGAGCGCGAGCCGGACGATGCTTGGTACTGCCCGGAACGTGGCGCTGATTGGCGCGTGTGCTGCCGAATTCACAAGTTGTGACCTTGAGAGGAAGGAGGTATCCATTGTCACGAATTCGATGGCGGGACATACCGTGACGATGGAACCTTCCACGCACGATATAAACCGTCAGACGCAGCTTTCAACGGTGACGCAGCCGTAGAGCAACGAGTCAGAAACGTAGCAAGGCGCGGGCCGGAAGCGGATGTGCTGCTCGACGTCTCGGTGATATCCCCCTTCTTGCCCACTGCGGTGCCTTCACGGTCCGGAGCCCGCCGCTCACGATCTCGCACGCCGACATCGTTAGCAGTGGCCGCCCCGTTGGCATGAAGCGTACTTTTCCGTGAACGATTGACCTCAGCAGGCTTCTCACCTCGCAACGACATGACAGAAGGCAGTCGGCAATCTGGAAGTCGCCTGGCCGCAGCCACAGCGCAGTTCACGTTCTACGCCGCAAGCGCGTTGCTCGGCGCCTTCTTGACCCTGTCGTGGGCTTGGGTCACGCGTCCTGGCTTCAGCGTATTCCGCTGGGGGTGGAACTCCCGCGACGTGGCGTGGACGGCGTCGCTGGGCTATCTGACGGTGTTTGCTCCCTTCGCGCTTCTCGCCATTCTCGTAGCCGTCGTGCTGCACCGCGGTGCCGCGCTGCGCATAGGGTTGGCATTGTGGATTACCCTGATCACCTTTTCGTTCCTGCTGCTGTATCCGGCCATTCATGGCTACGCGTCGCTCATCGTGTCGTTGGCCGTCGGAGTACAGCTTTCCGGCGTGCTGGCCAGGCGGGAGCGCTCGACTCTCATCGCGGCGCGGGTGGTCTCGTGCGTGCTCGGTCTCGCGGCCATCGCTGGGTATTTCACCGTCACGGGTGGGCGGCGTCGCGCCGAAGCCGGTGCTCTGGCCGCGCTTCCCGCAGCGGCGGGCGAAGCACCTAACGTGCTGCTCATCATTCTCGATACTGTTCGTGCGCAGAGCCTGAGCCTGTACGGATTCGACGAGCCCACGACGCCGCGGTTGGCAGAGTGGGCGAAGCGCGGAGTGGTCTTCGACGAGGCATACGCTACTGCGCCTTGGACACTC
>Ga0163144_10008548_pt1 | contig 22148 bp, 17 predicted proteins | sample OliLak19BULKMAT1_FD_123175 | JGI IMG/M metagenome (GOLD analysis project Ga0163144, IMG submission 123175) | Freshwater microbial mat bacterial communities from Lake Vanda, McMurdo Dry Valleys, Antarctica - Oligotrophic Lake LV.19.BULKMAT1 | ecosystem: Environmental > Aquatic > Freshwater >... | reverse complement strand
GCACCAATATAGTATTTGGCTTTGGCCGGAGAGTATAAAATATAAAAGCTATGCATAAAATAAAACCCCGAATTTCTTCGGGGTTTCTTTGTGGGAGCACACGGGCTCGAACCGCGGACCCTCTGCTTGTAAGGCAGATGCTCTGAACCAACTGAGCTATGCTCCCTTTTTGGGACGGCAAAGATAAGGGTACAGGGTTTTCTACAAAAACTTTTTTTGTTTTTATTATATCAGGCAATTCTGTTGCCCTGGATTCATTGATTGTACAATCAACAGCTCAATACGCTACTTTAATATAGCCGTATCCTTCGGCCTGTTTTTTTATCAACTCATAAATTCCATCCGGCACTGTGGTTACACCGGATAATAATTGGCCCTTTTCAATTTTATGCACTTTCATGGCATGCTCACAAACAACAAAGGTTGCTTTTTTTTCAGCTGCCAGTTTTTGAACGGCATTGCTGACTGTAGATTTTTCCTGCACAATCATGTTTAATGACATTCCATAGTAAACTACTACAATTTTTGCCTCAGGGTTCGTACTGCTGATGAGATTGATCATCCGGATGACCCGTTGGTGAACATTTGAATCTGCTGATGTAACATCAAATACCACATTGTAAGGCTGCGTTTGGGCCAAAAGCTGGCTGCTCAATAGCAAAATTCCTGCAAGTAATAATAGTCGTTTCATAACATGAAGTTTTAAGCTGAATAAGGTAAGCATTCTTTTTGTAAAATCAGCGTGATAGAGGTGAATCATTTAATTGCTGCTCCAAAACTAAATGCCGGCTACCCAAGATTTTAGATTTATGTCAATTGAAAAAGGCTGCCTGTCTACTTATCAAACCTATGAAATTGAAATTGTTATTTATACAAGATATATTTTTTCCGCATCGTTTTATATTTCGATAACCCCGGTTCCCATGAATCCTGTATTTCTTTCACCGATTTTCCGGCAATGATTTGTTTTTTGAAATCGTAATTTCCGGCAAGCTTATTTATATCACCTATCTGTTTACTTTGGGTTTTATCAAAAAACTTTTCTTTGGCAGGATACGTTTTATACAGATCGATCATCCATTGTATTTGTATCCTTTTCGATTGAACAAGTTTATTGATATTGTAATCTCTTAAATCAATACCATAGCAAACTTCATTCATATGCAGCGGAGCTTCACTCATGCCCGGAATACTTATGGGTGTAAACGAAAAACGATATTGATCTTTTAATGCGGGGCTGCCCAATACTGTAAATGGCATAAGTGTACCTCGTCCTAAGTTAAGGATAGTGCCTTCAAATAAACAGATTGATGGATACAACATGATACTTTGTTGTGTGTTGAGATTAGGAGAAGGCTTTACCGGTAATGTATAAAACATATCATGATTGTAATTGGCAAGTGGTATGATCTTCAATTTACATTTCAGTTTTGTTTGCATCCAACCCTCACCATTGATCATTTGTGCAAACTCAGCAATGGTCATACCATGGGCAATGGGGATAGGGAACTGCCCGATTCCTGATTTCAAACGCATATCAAGGATAGGCCCATCCACCAGGTATCCGTTAGGGTTGGGTCTGTCTAAGATCAGCAACTCCTTATTGTTTTCTGCACATGCTTCCATCACATCTCTTAATACACTGATATAAGTATAAAAGCGGCAACCTACATCCTGAATATCGAAGATCATAATATCTACATTCGACAGATCTTGTTTGGAAGGTTTACGTTTAGCGCCGTATAAAGAAATGATTTTGATACCTGTTGCTGAATCTTTCTCATCGCTCACTTTGGCACCATTGCTTGCATTGCCCCTGAAACCATGTTCGGGCCCGAATACTTTTACAATATTAATACCTAAGGAAAGTAAGCTATCTACCAGGTGTTTTTGGCCGATGATAGTTGTAGGATTGCCGAGTATAGCAACACGTTTGCCTTTTAAATAGGAAAGATATTTTTGAGTTTGTTCAGCACCGGTTATGATTGGATTTTTATTACCGCCTGATAGCGGACGGCTGTTGAAACTGGTTTTATAGCTTGGGAAAATGTCATTACTTATTATAAGGAGGAAGGCAAAAAGTACTTTCATAATCAAATTTAATGAGTTATTTTTTAAATGCTAAATATGTGAATCATGTAAGATTTCATAAAAATCGTATAACAATGGGCAGTACCATTGAGTCTACTTTTATTCTGTTATCCTATGACATGTGTTGTGGGGTTCTCTCTTATAATTCATTTTATGACGCTCAACGCAACTTTCACTTACGCTATTGTCTTTTTAAGCCTTGTTTTATCTTGTAATACAAGTAAAAAAAAAAGTTACCTGTTGATGATTCCTCAACATACAACCTGAATAATCCTCTTGTTATTGGACTGCCGCCCAGTTTAGATGAAATATCAGGTATTGTTTACTATCCAAATGATACCGCTTTGTTTGCGATTAAGGATGAGGATGGTTTTTTTTATAAAATTTATTTAAATAACAATTCGGTTATAAGAAGTTGGCGCTTTGATAAAAAAAGAGATTTTGAGGAACTGGTTCTTCATGACAGTATTTTCTATGTCCTGATAAGTAACGGGGATATTGAATCAATAAAATTTGACGAGAAGGACTCTATTATAACCGCCAAATCGCAATTTCCCGATTCAAGTAATAATAAAAATGAATTTGAAGCAATGTATTACGACGATAGTTTGCAAATGCTTATCCTCTTATGTAAAAATTGCGATGGAGATGGAAGTAAAATGGTAACGGCGTGGGGATATAATATTTCTACTCAAACTTATACCTCTGTTCCATACAGCATTGATGCGCCCCTGATTGCTGAAAAGCTTGGTGTTGAAAAAATAAAATTGAGGCCTTCAGGAGCTGCAATCAATCCCATAACCAAGGAACTCTATATTTTAGCTTCATTAAATAATTTAATCATTATCACAGACAGGAATGGAAAATTGATCGATCTCCTTAAACTTGACCCTGCAATATATAGACAACCGGAAGGTATTGCATTTACACCATCGGGTGACCTGATTATTAGTAACGAATTTTTTGAGAATAGCCCGGCAAACATTTTGTACATTAAGAATAAAAAGAATAAAACGAAAGCGTTATGAAAAGGTTGGGAATTGCCTTATTCTATGTATTTTTTTTACAGGTAATTTCGGTTGCGCAGGATAGTGTGCAGGCCAGGATCATTTTAATTGGTGATGCAGGGCAATTGATCAATGGAAAAGGGGCCGTGATGAATGCCGTTAAAAAAAATATAACACTTACCGATAAAACAACCATTATTTACCTGGGAGATAATCTTTACAAAGCAGGCTTGCCGGATTATTCTTCACCTGGTTATGAAAAGGCGAAAGCACCACTTGATTCACAAATACAGATTGCAGCAAACACCCAGGCAAAAGTATTTTTTATTCCCGGTAATAATGAATGGGCACTTGGAGGCCCCGATGGTTATGAATCTGTTTTAAGGCTACAATCTTTTATTGATAAGGCAGGCAATGAAAATGTAAAAATGCTTCCAGGCGAAGGATGCCCGGGCCCCGTTGAAGTAAAAATATCTAACGATGTTACTTTAGTAATAATGGATAGTCAATGGTGGTTACATCAAGGAGATAAGCCGGGCGTGGAATCTGATTGTCCTTATAAAACAAAATTTGAAGTATTGCTTCAGTTAGATGATATCCTTGCAAAGAACAGCAACAAAGTTGTATTGCTTGCCTTGCATCATACGTTCAGGAGTTACAGTTCCCAAGCCGCATATTTCAGATTGAAGCAACATATTTTTCCATTAACTGATATAAATCCCAACCTGTATATCCCTTTACCGGTTGCAGGTTCATTATATCCTATAACAAAGTCTGTATTTAGTGTAAAACAGGATTTACGTCACCCACTCTACCAGTCGATGATTGCATCAATAGAAGCAGTCGTAAAATCATACCCCTATGTAATTTATGTTGGCGGCCATGATCCTTCCTTACAAATCATACAGGACAGTGGCTATAATTATATAACAAGTGGAAGTAGCAGTAAAAATGCAAGAGTTTCAAAAGGAAGTAAAAGTCTGTATGCCTCTTCGGAAACAGGGTTTATTACAATTGAAGTTTCAAACAAAAAAAATGTGCAGGCTAACGTGTATGTTGTTGAAGGCGATTCAGCCAAGATGGATTTTTCAAAACATATTCTTGATTTTTCAAAAAGAATTGTACTTGAAGCTGATATAACAAGAGAGGTGGAATATAAATATAAAGATAGTGTGGTGGTTTCTGCCAGCGAAAGATATGAAACCAGCTCTGGCCTCAGGCGATTGTTTGTTGGAAAGAACTATCGTAAAGAATGGAACACACCCATTAAGATGAGAGAATTTAACATCAACAAAGAAAAGGGCGGGCTTAAAATTGAAGGTATAGGAGGAGGGAAGCAAACCAAATCGCTTCAAATGACTGATAAAAATGGAAATGAATGGGCAATCAGGTCAATTGAAAAAGATCTTAAAAAAGGAGTACCCTTCCATTTTAGAAACTCATTGGCGCAATACATTGCACAGGATGTAATTTCAGCAAGTTTACCGCATGCACCCTTGGTTATTCCGGAGCTTGCAAAAGCAGTTGAAGTACTTACATCGGAGTATGAATTCTTATATGTACCAGATGATCCTGCATTAGGGCATTACAGAAAATTATTTGCCAATACGGTTGTAATGCTGGAGAACAGAAACCCCGGGTCTGGTTTTGCTGAAGTAAAGAGCACCCCCAAAGTGATTAATAAAATGATGGAAGATAATGATCATCATGTTGATCAGGAAAAAGTATTGAACGCTAGATTATTGGATATTCTTATTGGTGATTTTGACCGGCATGGTGATCAGTGGAAATGGGGTACGTCTGATACAGGCATGGGCAAGCTGTACTTTCCCATTCCCAGAGACAGAGATCAGGTATTTTTTAATTCGGATGGACTACTGATATGGAAATTGTCAAGAAAGATGGTCCCCGCTTTGCAGGGATTCAAAACGACAATAAGGGATGTCAACGGATTCAATTCTCAAGCAAAGGATTTCGACCGTTTTTTTATGAATAACCTGGATGAAAAAACCTGGAAACGAATCAGTGAAAACTTCACACAAAAGATGACAAATGAAGTAATTGAAAATGCAGTTAAAAAATTCCCTGAACAAATTTATGCAATAGATGGAAAAATAATTGCCGATAAGTTAAAGAGCCGGAGGGATCACTTGCTCAACGATGCCATTACTTATTACAAGTTTATTTCAAAAGTTGTTACGGTTGCCGGCAGCAGTAAATCAGAATATTTCCATATCAAGAATCATTCTGAGGGTTTACAGCTAACTGTATATAAAAAACTGGATGCTACTGATTCAGCTTCAATAATGTTTACAAGAATTTTTAAACAGGATGTAACAAAAGAAATAAGATTATTTGGATTGAATGGCGATGATAAGTTTGAAATAGATCCTGATGTTTCCTCAAAAATAAAAATTCGCATCATTGGCGGCAAAGGCAATGATACTTTTGATTTGAAAGGAAACATACAAAATATTGTGTACGATCTTATTACTGAAAAAAATTATGGAATTAATTTAAGAAGAACGAACAAGGAATTTTCATCAGATCCGTCAATCAACTTATACAAAGGGTCTGCATTTCAATATACAAGAAAACGGTTCCCTCAAATTGATATTGGTTTTAATGCTGAAGATGGCCTTTTGCTTGGCGCAGGATTTGCTTTAAGAACGTTTGGTTTTAGAAAAGAACCCTATGCAACTGATCAACGCCTCACAAGTCTTTTTGCGCCAACGAAAGGAGCTTATCGCCTCAAATATGTAGGAACGTTTAATAAAGTGCTGTTTAAAAATGATCTATTGATTCGTGCCGAACTGGTCAACCCAACAATCAATAATTTTTTTGGCATTGGTAATGAAACAGTTTTTGATAAGAGTAAGGGATTGGAGTTTCACAGGGTGCGTTATAGATTTTTTGAAGCCGACCTGCTGGTTCGCAAAAGGTTCAGTGAAATAGTAGAGCTATCTATTGGGCCAAGTTATTATCAATACTGGAGCAAGTATAGAGATAACAGCAAACGTATCCTTGCCAATCCTGAAGTAATTGGCACGGACTCTGCAAGTATTTATGGAGTGAAGGAATACCTCGGGGCAAAAGCGAAGTTCGATATCAACTTTGTGAATAATGAAATTTTCCCTACTCGTGGTATTACGTGGCATACTGAATTCACTTCCATGTATGGGTTTAAAAAAAGTACACATAACCTAACCAGGCTAACATCTGATGTTACCATCTATGCCAGTTTAAGAGATCCGGGAAGAGCAGGTGCCATCTTTAGGTTGGGTGGCGGTCATATTTTCAATAAGGAATACGAATATTTCCAGGCACTGAATATTGGTGCTCATAATTTCTTAAGAGGGTATAGAAAAAACAGGTTTTCAGGTTCATCCATTGCATATGCAAGTACTGAGTTGAGAGTAAAATTGTATAAGTCGAAATCGTATGTACTTCCTGGTGATGTTGGATTAATGGGCTTTTATGATGTAGGAAGAGTATGGCAAAAAGGGGAGATTTCAAAAAAATGGCATCCTGCATATGGCGGAGGATTTTATTTCATACCATATGGTGTTGCTATGATGTCTTTCACCGTCGGTTTTTCGCCTGAAGACAGGTTGTTTAATTTTTCTCTTGGTTCAAAACTTAAACTGGTTTTTTAATTATATGAAAACAGATCGGAATCGCAAACAAAAAATTATGAATAAGATAGCTTTATCCTTTTACATTCTTTTTTTATTACATACAACTGTTCATGCACAAGACAGCCTGCAGGCGAGGATCATTTTAATAGGTGATGCCGGTCAATTGACCAATGGAAAACATCCTGTAGTGAATGCTGTTAGAAAGAATATACCACTTACTGAAAAAACAACCATCATCTATCTTGGCGATAATCTTTACAGAACAGGATTGCCCGATAATTCATTGCCAACTTATGCAATGGCAAAAGCACCACTCGATTCACAAATTCATATAGCACATAACAGCAAGGCAAAAGTATATTTTGTTCCCGGCAATCATGATTGGGCAGTAGGCAGTTCAAATGGTTATGAATCTATTTTAAGAGTACAATCTTATATTGATTATTTAGGAAATGAAAACGTAAAAATGTTTCCACGTGATGCATGCCCCGGGCCTGTTGAAGTAAAAATAACAGATGATATTTTGTTGGTAATGATGGATTCGCAGTGGTGGTTACATGCAGGCGATAAGCCTGGCATTGAATCCGATTGCCCGTATAAAACAAAAGAAGAAGTATTGTTGCAGTTAGATGATATACTTTCAAAGAACTCAGGCAAACTGGTTTTAATTGCATTTCATCACACCTTCAGAACCTATAGTCCTCATGGTGGGTATTTTACACTAAAGCAACATATTTTTCCTTTTACAGATATGAGAGACTACCTGTATATCCCTTTACCGGTATTAGGTTCTATTTATCCATTAACAAGAGCTGTATTTGGTGTTGAGCAGGATTTGCAGAGTCCTCCATACCAGGCAATGATCTTTGCAATTGAAAATGTGGTAAAAGGGCACGATAATGTAATTTATGCTGCCGGCCACGATCATTCAATCCAAATTATACAGGATAGCGGTTATAATTACATAACAAGTGGAAGCGGAAGTAAGAATTCAAGAGTATCAAAAGGGAAAAAAAGCCTGTATGCCTCACCGAAGGCAGGGTTTGTAACATTGGAAATCTCAAAAGGGAAACAAGTGCAGGCCAACGTATATATTGTAGAAGGCGATTCTGCAAAAATGGATTATACAAATCATATCCTTGATTTTTCAAAACTGCCTCCGGTGGCTGCTGAAATTACAAGGGAGGTTGAATATAAATTTAAAGACAGTGTAGTTGTTTCTGCAAGTGAAAGATATAAGCCCAAATCGGGGTTTCAGAAATTTTTTCTGGGCGAGAATTATCGTAAAGAATGGAATACGCCTATTGCTATGAGAGAGTTCAATCTACGAAAAGAAAAAGGCGGCTTTACAATTAAAAGCTTAGGAGGGGGTAAACAATCCAAATCATTACAACTGTCAGATAAAAATGGGCAGGAATGGGTCATCAGATCGGTTGAAAAAGATATTGAGAAAATTGTACCCTATCATTTAAGAAATTCTTTAGCACAATGGATGGTGCAGGATATGGTTTCAGGAAGTCATCCTCATGCGCCATTGGTAATACCGGGGTTAGCAAGAGCAGTAGGTGTACCCGTTTCCGTTCCGGAATTCTTTTATGTACCTGATGATCCTGCATTTGGATTGTATAGAAAAATGTTTGCCAATACAGTTGTGATGCTTGAAATGCGTGACCCCGGAGCTGGTTATGTGGATGCAAAAAGCACAAGCAAAATCATCAGTAAAATGCTGGAAGATAATGATCATCATGTGGACCAGGAAAAATTGCTTACAGCAAGGTTACTTGATATACTCATCGGTGATTGGGACCGGCATGCAGACCAATGGAAATGGGGAACTACAGATACAGGAGTAGGTAAATTGTATTTTCCTATACCCCGAGACAGAGATCAGGCATTTTCTAATTCGGATGGTTTTTTAGTAAAAAAAATTTCTAAGCGTCTGCTGCCTTTTATGCAAGGCTTTAAACCAAACATCAAAGATATCAATGGGTTTAATTTTCAAACAAGGGATTTTGACAGATTTTTTATGAATAATCTTGATGAATCTGCATGGGTTACCATAACCAAAGATTTTCAAAATAAAATGACCGATACGGTAATTGAAAATGCAGTTAAAAAATTTCCTGAACCAATTTATGCAATTGATGGGAAAATTATTGCTGATAAGTTAAAGAGCCGAAGGGATCAGCTGCTTAAAGATGCCCTAACTTATTACAGGTTTATTTCAAAAGTTGTTACCATAGCCGGCAGTAATAAATCAGAGTATTTCCATATCAAGAATCATCCGGATGGTTTGCAGATAACGGCATATAAAAAGGTGGATGCTACAGATTCGGCCTCCGTGATGTTTACAAGAATCTTTAAACGGGATGTTACAAAGGAAATAAGGTTATTTGGATTAAATGGCGATGATAAGTTTGAAATTGATGCTGATGTTTCCTCAAAAATAAGACTCCGCATCATTGGTGGTAAAGGAAATGATACCTTTAACCTGAAAGGAAATATACGGAACAGAGTGTATGACCTCTCAATAGAAAAAAATGCAAGCATCAATCTTATAAATAGCAAAACAGAATTTTCACCCAATCCTTCCATCAATGATTATAAAATGACCGGTTTCAGGTATACAAGAACTAGATTTCCTCAACTTGATTTAGGTTTTAATGCTGAAGACGGGCTTTTGATTGGAGCAGGATTTGCATTAAGAACCTTTGGTTTCAGGAAAGAACCTTATTCTACTGATCAGCGGCTGGTAACACTGTTTGCACCCACTAAAGATGCTTATCGTATAAGGTATACCGGCACCTTTAATAAAGTGTTCTTAAAAAATGATGTATTGGTACGTGCTGAACTGGTGAATCCAACACTCAATAATTTTTTCGGGTTTGGTAACGAATCGGTTTTTGATAAAGCTAAAACACTGGAGTTTTACAGAGTACGTTATAAGTTTTTTGAAACGGACGTCTTAATAAGGAAACGATTAAATGATATCTTACAGGTGTCCATTGGCCCCAGTTACTATAAATACTGGAGCAAGTATAAAGACAACAGCAAACGTATACTTGGTAACCCTGCGGTAATTGGTGCCGACTCTGCAGATATATACGGGGCAAAACAATACCTCGGAGCCAAAGCGAGGTTTGATATCACTTATATTAATAATGAAATTTTTCCCACCCGTGGTATGACATGGTACACTGAATTCACTTCCTTGTATGGCTTAACAAAAAATGCAGATAACCTTACCAAATTAACATCAGATATTACCATTTATGCCAGTTTACAGGATGCAGCAAGAGTAAGTGCAATCTTTCGGTTAGGTGGGGGGCGTATTTTCAGTAAAGAATACGAATATTTCCAGGCACTTAATATTGGTGCCCATAATTTCCTGAGAGGTTACAGGAAAAACAGGTTCGCCGGCTCAGCAATGGGTTATGCAAGTACAGAGTTGAGGGTAAAGCTATTTAAATCGCAATCTTATTTGTTGCCAGGAGATGTCGGGGTCATGGGATTTTATGAAGTTGGAAGAGTATGGCAAAAGGATGAAGAGTCAAAAAAATGGCATCCTGCCTATGGAGGAGGGTTTTATTTCATTCCATACGGCATGGTGATGATGTCTTTCACAATTGGTTTTTCGCCTGAAGACAGGTTGTTTAATTTTTCTCTTGGTACAAAATTTAATATTGTTTTTTAATACAGCTATGGATACAGATAATTTATATAAAAGAACAGAGTACTATGTTACTGATTTATTTGCGAAGAATGTAAACCCGGTATTGGCATTTCATAATCTTGAACATACCAAAGAGGTAGTTGCCCGAACAAAAGAAATTGCCGGCCATTATTATCTCAGCGAGAAAGATATGCTGGCTGTTTATATAGCTGCATGGTTTCATGATACAGGATACCTGATTACTGATCCTCAACATCACGAGGAAAAAAGTGTAGAATTGATGCAGGAGTTTATGAAAGAACAGGTTCCGGATGAAGAATTGACAGAAAAGGTGAGGGAATGCATCTTAGCAACCCGTCACCCCCGGCAGCATGATAATTTATTGATGGAGATTATTTGCGATGCAGACACCTATCACCTGGGTACAAAACAATTCAATAAAACAAATCAAAAAGTATGGGAAGAATACAAACTTACAGGAACAGATATTTCTGAAAAAGATTGGGCACTAAAAACACTGGAATTATTCAAGACGCACAAGTTTTATACAAAATATTGCATTGACTTGCTCGACGAGAGAAAACAAAAAAATATGAAAAAAACAAAGAAAAAATCGGAAGAAATTAAAGATGAAGGTGATGAAGAAGAACCTCATAGTCTTTCTGATATGGGAAAAGACTCAGGCGGTTTAATGTCAAAGGGTATTCAAACTATGCTTCGCCTTACATCTGAAAACCATTTCCGATTGAGTGATATGGCAGACAGTAAGGCCAATATTCTTATTTCAGTAAACGCCATTATTATCTCCGTTATTTTAAGTGTACTGTTACGAAGATTGGAACAGGTGCCTTTTTTAACCATACCCACTGTTATTTTTCTGTTGGTTGCAGTTACCACCATTGTTATTTCAATTATTGCAACACGCCCAAAAGTAAACAGCGGAAAATTTACAGATCAGGAAGTACTGGATAAAAAAACAAACCTCTTATTCTTTGGCAATTTTTACAAGTCTTCTTTTGATGAATACAATATTGCTATGCGAAAAATGATGAGGGATACAGATTATCTGTATGGCTCACTCATTAAGGATATTTATACATTAGGAACGGTATTGGGTAGGAAATACAAATTGGTACGACTTGCCTATAACATTTTTATGATCGGGATAGTAGTATCGGTATTAGCTTTTGGTATAGCGTATTATCTCCATGGTTCAATATCAGGCAGCACTACCGTTACGCCTGCAACGGGATCTCCTTTTTAATTTATTATCATGTTACACAACAGAGACCTTAGCTGGTTGGGATTTAATTTCAGGGTATTACAGGAAGCTTCAGACAAGAAGGTAGCGCTGTTTGAAAGAATGAACTTTCTGTCCATTTTTTCACGTAACCTGGATGAATTTTTCAGAGTAAGATATCCTTCGGTTATTGCGCTCTCCGGCATAAAAGAAAAAACAAGGATCAAGGCAAGTATTGCTATAACGGATAATATTGCCGAAAAAATTCAAAATGAGGTTAACCGGCAACTGGCCTATTTCGGATCTGTTCTAACACAGGAAATTATTCCTGAATTGAAAGAAAACGGAATTGTATTTTATTACAATTCAACTTTAAGACCTGAACATTCAGATGAGATTAAAGAAATATTTCTCTCCAATATTCTTGCTTTTATACAACCCGTTTTTTTGGAGTCCGGCAGTAACCAGTCGTTTATGCCAGAAAATAATCAACTCTATTTTGTAGTTTCTTTAAAAGAACCGAACCAGGGAACATTGAAACAAGCTATTGTTAATATTCCATCTAACAAGCTGAACAGGTTTTTTGTATTAACGCCTTTGGATGATCAAGAATACGTAATTTTCGTTGATGATATCATCAGGGAAAACCTTCGATATATTTTCCCTAAACTCGAAATAGTAAGTGTGTACAGTGTCAAGTTCAATAGGGATGCAGAACTTAATCTCAGCGATGAATACAGCGGTAACCTTTTAAGTAAAATCGAGAAACAGTTGAAGAAAAGAGAATTCGGATTGCCTTCCCGTTTTCTTTATGAAAAAGGAATGCCGGGCAATTTGCAATTATTTCTTATGGCTGCTTTTGATATGAAATATGAAGACATGTTTGCAGGGGGCAGGTATCATCACCTCAGCGATCTTTCATCTTTTCCTTCATTTAATAAGAACCTGTATTTTGAAAAATTCAGACCACTTTCGGCTGCCCCTGTTGCTGATAGCAGTGATCTTTTTCAAACTCTTGAACAACGGGATGTGTTGTTGCATTTGCCTTATCAATCTTATAATCCCATCCTTTCCTTTTTTAACCAGGCCGCCGTTGATGTTGATGTAACAGATATTTATATAACATTATACAGGCTGGCTGCAGAATCACACATTGCAAATGCTTTAATTAGTGCTGTAAAGAATGGTAAGAACGTTGTTGTTTTTATTGAATTGAAAGCAAGATTTGATGAAGCCAATAATATAGAATGGAGCAGAACCATGAATGATGCAGGTATTAAGCTTGTATATAGCATGCCACAGATAAAAGTGCATTCAAAAATTGCATTGGTAAAGAAAAAATCTGACGGAAGAGAATTATCATATGCCATCATCAGTACCGGCAACTTTAATGAAATCACTGCACGTTTTTATACAGATCATGTTATTATGACATCCAATGTGGCCATCATTAACGATCTTGAGTTGTTATTTACTTTTCTTGCAAAAGGCAAAAATGAAATTGGGGATGCCAAGATCAAATACAATGAGTTATTGGTTTCTCAATTTAATATGGTTGATGAATTAGAGAAGCGTATAGGTATTGAAATACAAAATGCTCAAAAGGGGTTGCCTTCAAGAATCAGAATTAAAGTGAATAACCTCGAAGATCCTTACATGATCAGCTTATTGTACAAGGCAAGCCAGGCAGGAGTGCAGATAGAACTGATTGTAAGAAGCGTTTGTTGTATTGTTGCAGGCGTTGAAGGCCTGAGTGAGCATATAACCGTACGACGCATTGTAGATCGTTTTCTTGAACATACACGTTTGTTTATCTTCGGATCAGATGATGATGCCATTGTTTTTATGGGATCAGCCGATCTGATGATAAGAAATCTTTACCACCGAATTGAGGTTTGTGTTCCTGTACGAGATGAAATTTGTAAAAAACAATTGCTGCATTATTTTGAAATACAATGGTCCGATAATAGCAAAGCGATGCAGCTCTTACCGGATCATCAATACGCATCAGTGGCAGGTAACAACGGGCACAGTGTAAATGCACAGCAAAGCATTTACCGGTACCTGAAAAACAGTGTATGAAATCTTTAGTATCATCTTATTCCTTTTTTTCCGGATTAGGTAAATATCGCATCCGAACCGTACTCTTTATTGCAGTTGCATGGACGTTGATTGATATCATGGTTGTTTTATTGTTGAGTGATGGCAATCATAAACCTTTCAAATTTCATCTGGTTAGAGAGAGTGCCGTTTTTATCATAAGTGGGCTCATTGGTTATTTATTTGTATTTGCATTTAAAAATGTATTCAGAACAAGATCGCCTTTATACAACTTTGTTTTTAAAAGCATGATCCTCATCGCCGCCGCATTCATTATTACATTTCTTATTCATTTTACAGATAGTTTGTTTCTTAATGACTTAACCTATAAAAATGCCTTACAAAGCTCCCTCGATGAAGTATTGCAAATCCGCATGATGACCCGTAAAGTTGTTTACTGGCTCATTCTTTTTGCCATTACACAATTGTTTATTGAAATCAATGAAAAATATTCACCCGGTGTGTTTATAGATATTCTCAGTGGTAAGTATACACAACCGAAAATTGAGAACCGGATCATCATGTTCATGGATCTGAAGGATTCAACACCCATTGCAGAAAAACTGGGGCACGTAGAAAACTTTAAGTTTATCCGTGATTTTATTTTTCATGTTTCCATGGCCATCATTGAACACAACGGAAGAATTTATCAATACGTAGGAGATGAAATTGTTGTTTCATGGATTTGCAATAAAGAGAATACCGGGAAATGCATGGCCGCTATCATCGATGCCCGTAAAAATTTACAAAAGAACGGTCAACATTTCCGCAACAGCTACGGTATTATTCCTGAGTTTAGAGTAGGGCTCCATATTGGCGATGTTACGGTAGGGCAGATAGGCGTTATTAAAAAAGACCTGGCCATGAGTGGCGATACCATGAATACTACTGCACGCATACGCAGCGCCTGCAATGAATTGAACCAGAAATTCATCATGTCGAAAGACTTTATGGATAACAGTGATTTGAAAGAATGGCAAGGCGAAAGCCTCGGTATTGTTGATTTAAAAGGAAAGCAAACCGGCATAGAATTATTCTCTATCAAAATATAAAAGTTACTTTTTATTTGAAATATGAAGAGAAGAATACATTCCGGAATAAATAAAATACAAAGTGCTGTTGCATTGCTAACGGTTGAGCTCATTATTTTATTCGCCGTATTTTTTGTTACTCTTACTTCGCTGATTATGATCATCAGGCTCATATTCTTCAATAGAGATGAAGGTATTGATCACCAGGTGTTTACTTTTCTGTTACCGTATATAACAGAAACCAATACTTCGATCATTGTGTTCATAACATTTTTGGGGTCGTATGCATTTATGGTGCCGGCATGGCTCTTGGTTTTCGCTTACAATCTTTTTATCCGTAAGAATAAATGGTATTTTATTGTAACGGTGATTATTGCCGTTAGTAATTTAGCCATGATGCGTGGGTTAAAGTATTTTTTTAACCGGCCACGACCTTTGATACCTCTGCTAAAGGAAGTTCCGGGATTAAGCTTCCCCAGCGGACATGCATATATGGGGGTTATTTTTTACGGCCTGTTGATTTATTTTGTTTACAACGAAGTACGGAACAACTACTTAAAATGGATTTTAATTTTCCTGTTGGCAGTTCTTGCTTTCCTTGTGGGGTTCAGCAGGGTATACTTACGGGTGCATTATGCAAGTGATGTGCTGGCCGGCTTTTGTTTTGGCATCTTATCACTAACTATCCTGTTGTGGATGTTAAAACGAATAAAAAAATATAATGCTAAAAAGATTCCACCTGATTTAAATGTTGCAATAACAGGGGATGAATAATTTTCTGCAATTTGTAAATCAGTAACAGACATATATTATCATTTTTATTATTCGATGCCTGATCTGAGCTTTTATCATTTCAATCATATAGCTACATTATAAAATACAAACTTTATTTCCAGAGCCTCCCCTTTATTTTTAATAATTATTAAATGCTTCAATGTTTATTCAATAAATTCTAATTTACCATCTGCAAGCCTGTAAAACATGCCTGTTATTTTTATTTGGCCTTTTTGTTCCATTTCTTGCAGAAGAACACTTTTTGTCCTTATCTGGCTCATTGCATGCCTGATATTATTCTGGGAAACAGTTTTTACATACACTTCGTTTTTTGAAGTTTTTTCTCCTGTAAACTGATCACTCATTGCAATGGCGGGCTTTATTTTAGCAAGCATGCCGGTAATATTACCCATTTGTACATTATCAATAGCACCCTTTATTGCCCCGCAATGCTCGTGCCCCATAATAACTACTAATTTTACGCCGGCGATTTTGCAGGCATATTCTATACTTCCCAACAAATCTTCATTCACAAAATTTCCTGCTATCCTTGCCACAAAAATATCGCCAATACCCTGATCAAATACGTCTTCCACAGGAACACGGCTATCCAGGCAGCTTAATACAACTGCTTTCGGGTATTGACCCAGTGCCGATTTTCGTACCTGTTGGCTATGGTCTCTAATTGTTGTTGTGCCGTTATTGAAACGTTGATTCCCCTCTTTAAATTCAATTAATACCTCATCGGCTGTAAGTTTATCCTGTTCTTCTTTGGTCATCACATGTTTTATCAAGGTAATCTCTCCATTATTTTCTGGAGGCTGTTCATTTGTTTGTTTTTCAATTCCCTGGCTGCAGGAATGTAAACTGATGACTACTGATAACAGTATAATTGACTGGAATATTTTTTTACTCATGGTACTAATATAAATCATTTATTCTTGTTCCTGCATATTGAGGGTGGGGCCCGGCAGGGCAAATGCCAGCTCAGGCACAAATAAAAGATAAATAAATCTAAATTTTATTAGCTATTATTTTCTTCCCTGAGTGAAGCCGGGGTGCATACAATAAAATTTATATTGGTAAAATTCAGCAAGAATACTGTCAGCAAGGTTTTTCTGCAGATTGAACTGTGTCTGTCAATATTTTCCTGCTGATTTCAAAATAAATTTTGTCAGGGTTTGAATAACGGATGACTCCTTTGCTATGATTAAGACCTTTGAATAATTCTTTTTTATCAAGCATAACTTCATGAACCAAACAATAAAAAAAGATATGATTCTTCTGGCTTGCAAATCCAACTTAAATGCCATTGTCCTTTTTATAAGTGGGGCCGCCATAAGCCATAGCTTCTTCATATCCTGTGAGGATTTCTTTGCATAGCGTTCGCATTTTCGTTAATGCTGCTTTTCTTTTTCCGGAACATGTTGCAGGTAGTCCGATACAGTGTTTGCATCGCTTATCATTGCAAAAAAATAAATAAGTGAATTCATACATGCAAGCAGTACATAAGCATTGTTGGGTGTTGCTGTGTTTCTGCAAACGATGAACTTTCTCTATTTCGTTGCTGGCTGCTCAACGATTTTCCAATAAGAATCCTTCCTTGTAATCTTTCCATTCTTAAACTCCCATAGGTCGCATCCCCGCACTTTCAACTTCACACCTGAAGTAGTTGTTCCGGTAAGTGTCCATTCCGATACAGCCTGGTCACCTGCAGCGGATACCCAATGGCGGTCCTCTCCGTAATGAACATCTGGAATTCCTTTGAACCGACCCGCAAGACCTTCTCTGACTTGGGCTTTGCCAATGAAGCGCTGTCCCCAAGGTTCCGGGCCCCTGGGAAAATCAAAAGTACAGTCCTCTGAAAAGCATTCCATAATTGCGTCAAGGTCGTGTCTGTTGAATGCTTCCAAAACTTGCTTTAATGTATCAGCAGTAAAATTCATATTTTCTGTTGTTTGGTGATTTTGATATGGCTTATTTGTGTTTTTGGATGAACAGGAAAAGAACAATAGCTGAATAAAGAGGCATGCTAATGTTAGATTTGTAACGATCGTGTTCATATGATATTACTTTAGATCAGTTAACCAATATGCTGTCTCTTGAAGTTAAAACTTCTTTCATTATAAGAAATGGAAATGATTCTTATTTTGTAGGATTCCTGTAATTGGGGTGGGGGGATGTTAGTTAGAGTTAATAAACAACTTAACTTCTCTATTTTGGAATTTCTCTGTCAAAAATCCAAACATTTTTATGATTGTTTGGTTTGCTGGTCAATACTTCGTCAGCAATCAATTCATTCTGAGTATTTCCAAATTTGTAATTAACAATATTTGCAAAATTCTTTGTCCATAGTGTTGCTTGCAAATTATTTTCTTTCCGCTCTAATTTACCCTTAAATAATATTTTTACCCGTCTTGTCTTGCCATCTGCAACCATCTTAAAACTTATTTTCTTTTTCTTATCGCCCAATAGGTGATACCTGGTTAAGCTGAATTTATCACCGCTCTGTTTTATGATAAACATACTACTGGTTAATCCCATTGGCCGGGATTCTAATTGACTTTTTTCTAAGTTTAGCACCCAGGTGCCCGTATAGTCGGGAGTTTGAGCAAAAATTGGCGATGGGTAAAAGAATAATCCAAGTACTGCCAGGAAAATGTTTATACTATTCTTCATGTTTATACCCGTTATTTTGTTTTGAAGTTGTAAGGAAAGTTATTTTCTTTTCAACCACCTGGTTTACTATCGTTTACATCCTGTGTGCCATCATAGTGGCTGTACATCCTTTTTAATTTAGTGTAATACTTTATAATCACAGGATACGATAGCCCTTTAAATACATGTTCAAGATCACTATCAACAAATTGCCGAAGTAAAAGTCTTCCGTTTTTATGATTGGAAATTTTGTTGTCACTTTTTTTAATACTGTGTGTGAGTAGCCAAATGTGCTTCTCATCTGCCATTATTTTGCTGCTTCAATATCAGCCCAATTTTCGCCTCGCTTTATTCTAAATATTTGTGTGTCTGTTACTTTAAACTGTCGTACAAGTTGTTTCATTGGCTTGCCTTGATTAATTAACTTCTTCAAGAGCATAACTTTTGTTACAGTCAATTTTGTCGCCCTTGAATCTTCTTTGCGTCTGTGTCGCCGCTCTTGTTTTTCTTTTATTACATAAGGGCTTGTTTTTTGGTGTTCATAGTTTTCTTCTGCTGTCATCCATTTTAAGTTATTTACTCGATTGTTCAATTTGTCGTGGTTAAGATGGGCAACGATAGTTTGTTTAACTGTTGGCTTTTTAAGGAAATAGTTTGCAACAAGCCGGTGAAAAAGCGAATGATAATTGATTGTCCGTTCCTGTAAGTCGTCCTGAAATTTTTTGCTAAGGTTCTTTTTCAAAGTGTCAAGCAGTAGGGTTGTGTCATTAATTACTTTTTTGCTTTCACCATCATGTATTTGAGATTTAAGTTTTCTTGCTAATTTAAAAACCTGTTGCTGTAAATAGTTAAGCCTGTTTTGAATTTTTTCGTCCCTCGGCGTATAAAGTTTGAGTCGGATAATCCGGTAGCCGTTAATCATTGAACCGTTAACAATATTTCCGTCCGAAACTTTATTAAAAGTCCTTAGTCGCCCATAGTTTGAAACTTCAATGCGGCAGTCATTTGTAAATTCAAAGTCGAACTTAACGGTCTTCCATTGTTCACCAGGATAGTCTTTTGTCATGTGTCTTGTTAAAATATTGAACCGGCGTTAGCATTACAGCCAACGGCAGTTTGTGAAATAATTGCCATTCCATAATCAAATATACACACAATGTTAATTGCTAAAATGCTGTATGGTTTTTGTTATAGATAGTGTATGCAATTTATACAAGGAAACAGCTGCCATCAAACTTACTTTGCCACCCTGAACGACCAGGAGACAAATAAAAATCCCGTAAGACTCATCGATGCTTTTATTGATAAGCTGGAATTAGAAAAAATAGAATTCACCAAAACGGTGCACAAGAGCGAAGGCCGGCCGCCCTATGCACCGGGAGTGCTTTTAAAATTGTATTTGTATGGCTATTTAAATAAAATACGCAACAGTCGAAAATTAGAAAGGGAGTGTTGTCGCAATACCGAACTGTAATGGTTGCTGCAACAATTACAACCCAACTTTCATACGATTGCTGATTTTAAAAACAACTTCCACAGGCTTTGCAAAATATGTTCAAACTCTATGTACAATTTCTAAGCGATGCCGGCCTGCTTGGCAAAACAACGATTGCAGTAAATGGCAGTAAGTTTAAAGCAGTGAACAGTAATAAGAATAACTACAATCAAAAAAAGATAGACAAACACCAGCAGTTTATAGCAGACAAGACGGCTCAATATTTACAGGAGCTTGATGAACTGGATAAACAGGAAAACAGTACTGATGATAGCCTGCAAATAAAAAAGAAAACATAGCACAAGGTATGGCCAAACTAAAAGAGCGGACTATAAAGTATGATATCCTTCAACAGCAATTAAATAACACCACAGACAAACAAATCAGTACCTCCGATCCCGACAGCCGGAGCATCCTCATTGTAAAAAATATTGTGGAGGTAGCTTACAATGTGCAAAATGCGGTAGACGATAAACATAACCTGATAGCGCATACCGAAGCCACCAATACCAACCTGCCTGCCGGCAGGCAGGTGATGGCAAGGCTTTGCATAAAGCAGCCATACAAGCCAGGGAGAATTTACAATTACAAAAACAAGACCGTATGATTTTTCTGGCAGATAAAGGCTACCACACCGGAGCCGAGTTACTGCAAGCAATGCCAGCAGGAGAATATGATGAGCCATATAGCTTATAAAGAACAACCGTCAGTAAAGCATATAGCCAATGAATTTTTAGCAGAAAGTTTTGCGTATAATAAACTAACAGATACCTATACTTGCCCTGCAGTAGCCACCCTTACTTCACTTGGCACAATAAGAAAGGTGAAGCCAATGAAACCAATTACCGTTTTAAAACCTACCGCACCGATGGCTGTAAAACATGCGGCCTAAAAAACCAATGCACCAAACTTCCCAAACGTATTGTTCAGCGAAGTGAATAACAGGATGCTGTAGACATCAATGACAACAACATCAAACAAAATCCACAGTATTAAAAACGTCGTCAGGCCATAGTTGAACATCCTTTTGGAACAATGAAGCGGCATTGGGGCTACACCCATACGTTATTAAAAGGATTGCAAAAAGTAAACGGAGAAATGAACCTGATCATGTTTTGCTATAACTTTCTGCGAACAACGACCTATTAGGCTTTGATAAAATGCTACAGGCGATCAATAACTGGACACCAAACTATAGTAAAATAGTTTGTGCCGTTAAAAACGCAATCATGCAAATGAGTTACAAACAAAATAAGCCGGTGTATTATTTATCAATTAACAGAATTATGTTTTTAAAGGCCATCTAAAACAGCTTGAGGGAAAAATTGATGAAATTATACAGATCGTTTTTTAGCAGAAAGAAAGTTTTTTCACAGTCTGACGAGCGGGGCTTTGTGCAAGCGGGGAAATAGAAATCCGTCCACAACCGCTACTGAATAAAGATATAAAAGTATAAGTTTACAGTTAAAAGTTCGGCGATGTTTGTTCAGCCCTGCTTTTGCAAATACTGTTGTTGTGCAATCGTGCTTGTTAAGACATAATATCTTTAAATTAATCTAATCTAATGACAGATTCATCTTTTTCAAAAAAGTAACGTGCCGTGGATCACCATTAAGGTTTTTTAATAATGGGTCACCTTTAAGAAATGTAAGCCAACCATCTTTTTTATTATATGCATTCTCCAGCCACATAAATGCTTTGTCTTTTTCTCCCCGGAAAGCATAAAGTTCAGCCATAAGATAAGTCCATTCATTCTGATATTTGTCAGTAAACTCTTTCAACATTTCATCCGCTTCTTTGCTGCGGCCAAGTGCATGGTAGGCAAGCGCCAATCCAAAAATTCTGAACACTTCCATGTTTTCCTGTTGCATTTCCTGCAAAGCCATTTCCGGTTTCCCTAAAAGGATATAATTTCTACCCAAATACATGTGTGCCCTTTGAAATTGGGGGTTCAGTTCCAGCGCTTTTTTAAAATAGGTAATTGCTTCTTCAGGCTGGCCGGCGTAGGTCAGAGCATTGCCCATACCCAAATGATTTAATGGTTTGAGGGGATCAAGCTCAATATATTTTTTCATTGCCCGGATAGCTTCTTTCCACCGGCCGGTAGTTAAATAGATGCCGTTCATAGCATTTAAAAGGTCAGCATTACCCGGCTCGATACTCAGCGCTTTTTGATAAGTTTCCTCTGCTCCCTTCCAATCAAAATCCCGATAGAATTTTAGATCGCCTAATTCAATATAACCTTCTGCAAGATTTTTATTAAGCGCTACAGCTTTCATGGCAGCTTTCATTGCTTTTTCACGACCTATGTTCCTGGGAATATAATTTTGCCATGCTTGTCTTGAAAATGCATTAGACAGTTTTGCCCATGCAAGGGCATTGGTGGAGTCAATAGCTATAGCTTGATTATAAAAATCAACAGCTTTGGCAACATTGTCTTT
>Ga0163144_10008546_pt1 | contig 22152 bp, 23 predicted proteins | sample OliLak19BULKMAT1_FD_123175 | JGI IMG/M metagenome (GOLD analysis project Ga0163144, IMG submission 123175) | Freshwater microbial mat bacterial communities from Lake Vanda, McMurdo Dry Valleys, Antarctica - Oligotrophic Lake LV.19.BULKMAT1 | ecosystem: Environmental > Aquatic > Freshwater >... | reverse complement strand
GGCCGGGCCGGGCCGGGGATTCTGAGCAAGACGGGCTCCCGATTTCAAGCGCCGCCGGCGCGGCCGGTCGGCCAGCGATGCGCCGTGGCGGCATCCTCCGCTTCCACTAGAATGTCCAGATGCCCAGCCTCGTCAAACGCACCACGCTGCTCGTCCGCAGCCTCGAGCGCTCGACGGCCTTCTATCGCGACGTGCTGGGGCTCGCTGTCTATTACGACGACGAGATCGAGCTCTCGGGTGTCGGTCTCGCTGCCGGCCAGCGCGGCGATCGTACCCACCTCGTGATCATGAGGGCGGCCGATCCGGTGGTCGGGATGATCGGCCTGCTGGAGTTCACGGCGCCGCGCCTGCCCGAGCCCGCTGCGCCGCGCAGCCGGCTGGGAATCGGCGACATCGTGTTCGTGATGCAGGGCGATGACGTCGCCGGCGTGCACCAGCGGGCGCTGCAGTTCGGCGCGCGCATCCACGCCGCGCCCCATCGCTTCGACGTGCGCGGCGCGGACGGTCGGATGCTGAGCATGACGTCGCTCAGTCTCTGGGATCCCGACGACTACTTCATCGAGTTCAACCAGCGTCATGCCTGAGCCGTACACCGCGCCTTCGCGGGCGCTCGTCTGGGACCTGCCGGTGCGTGTGATGCACTGGACGCTCGTACTGGCCGTGGTCGGCGCCTGGGCCACGCAGGAACTCGAGGGCGACTGGTTCAAGTATCACGTCTGGTGCGGCTATGCCGTGCTGCTGCTGGTACTGACGCGGGTCGCCTGGGGTTTCCTCGGCACCCGCCATGCCCGTTTCACGTCGTTCGTGCGCGGCCCCGGCGCGGTGTTCGGCTACGCCCGCGCCATGCTGCGTCGCGAGCCGGTCCACCACTCCGGACACAATCCGCTCGGCGCCTTGATGGTGCTGGCACTGCTTGCGCTGCTGCTCGCGCAGGCGATGACCGGCCTGTTCGCCAACGACCAGATCATGTCCACCGGCCCGCTCTTCGGCTACGTCACTGGCGCCACCAGCGACCGGCTGACGACGCTGCACAAGCAGCTGTTCGACCTGTTGCAGTTCGCCGTGCTGCTGCACGTGGTGGCCGCGCTGGCCTATCTCTTCGTCAAGCACGACAACCTGATCCTGCCAATGATCACCGGCCGCAAGCCCGGTGACCTGGTGCCAGTCGCGGAACGCATCGCCGGCTCGCGCAGCTGGCTCGCGGCGCTGCTGCTCGCGACGCTCGCCGCGGTGCTCTACGTGGTGATCCGCCGCGCGCCGGAGGCCTCGCTGTTCTCGTTCTGAGCAGTTCCAGCCGGTGCTGGTGCGCCGTCCGGCGGCGGGCGCCGCGGCCTGTGAGGCGCATCGCGTTCCGAGGCTGGCGCCGCCCGCGCCAACCTGACTATGCTGCCGATCCGAAACCATGTGGCGCCTCCCGCTCCGGTCCCGAGGCCGGCGCCTGCAGCTCCTGAACCAGAACATGCAGCAACCGCCCAGCGCAGACACGCCACCGGCCGATCGTCCGCCGAGCTTCGTGCTCACCACCCAGTGCCCCGACACGACCGGCATCGTCGCGGCGATCGCCGGCTTCCTTGCCTCCCACAACTGCCTGATCACCGCAGCGCAGCACTTCGACGACCCGGTCGCCAACACGTCGTTCATGCGCGCCGTGTTCCACGACAACGGCCAGGGTATGCCGACGCTGGAGGAGCTCGACCGCGCCTTCGCCGCACAGGCCGGCGCGCGCTTCGGCATGAACTGGAAGTTCCACGCGCTCAGCCGCCACTGCCGCACCGTGCTCGCGGTCTCGAAGCAGGGGCATTGTCTCAACAGCATCCTGCATCGCTGGAGCACCGGTACGCTGCCGATCGAGGTCGTGGCCGTGGTTTCCAACCACCAGGACCTGCGCAGCCTCGCCGAATGGCACGGCGTGCCGTTCCACTACTTCCCGCTCAGCGATGGCCGCAAGCTCGAGCAGGAGACCCGCCTCTCTGAGCTGTTCAGCCGCGTCGATGCGGAGCTGTTGGTGCTCGCGCGCTACATGCAGGTGCTGACGCCCGCGGCCTGCGCCCGCTTCGAGGGCCAGGCGATCAATATCCACCATTCGTTCCTGCCGGGTTTCAAGGGCGCGAAGGCCTATCACCAGGCGCATGCGCGCGGTGTGAAGCTGATCGGCGCGACCGCGCACTACGTGACGACCGACCTCGACGAAGGGCCGATCATCGAGCAGGAGGTCGAACGCGTCGACCACACGCTCTCCCCGGTTGAGCTGTCCGTGGTCGGCAGCGAACTCGAGAGCCTGGTGCTGAACCGCGCGATCAAATGGCACGCGGAGCGCCGGGTGTTCCGCAATGGCGCCAAGACCGTGGTGCTGCGCTGATCAGCCGCTCGCGCCAGTGCCTGCGGCACTGGCCGCGCCCGTCACGCTGAGCACGGCGACGAAGTGGCAGGCCACGCCCGCCAGCACGAACAGGTGCCAGACGGCGTGGGTGTAGCGCCGGGTCTTCCAGACGTAGAACGGCACGCCGAGGGTGTAGAACAGCCCGCCGGCGAGCAGCCAGCCGAGCTCCCAGTCCGTCAGCGCGGCAGCCAGTGGCTTGATCGCGACGATCGCGGCCCAGCCCATTCCGACGTACATCAGCGTCGAGAGCCGCGGGTAGCGGAAGCCGACTGTGTTCTTCGCCACGACGCCGAGCACCGCCAGCACCCAGATGATCGTGAACAGGCTCCAGCCCCAGGTCCCGCGCAGCGCGCCGAGCGTGAACGGTGTATAGGTGCCGGCGATAAGCAGGTAGATCGCCGAATGATCAAGTCGGCGCATCCGCTGCTTCAGCTGCGGCTCGCGCACCGCGTGGTAGACGCTCGAGGTGGTGAACAGCAGCAGGGCGCTGAGCGCAAACACGACGGCGCCTGCGAGGCGCCAGGGGTCGGCGCCCTCGATGCCGACGCTCACCAGCCAGGGAATCGCGGCCAGGCTCGCGAGGATGCCGAGCCCGTGCAACGCCGTGTGCAGGGTTTCCTCGGGTTGCGTGTAGGGCAGCGTCGCCATGCTGATCGTGCCCGCCTCAGGCCGAGGCGGCGTCGAGGGATTCCATCATGCCGCGATCGAGCCTGGCCCGGGCGAAGCCGAGCAGTTCCTGCAGCTGCGGCACCGAGGTGGCGCTCGCGATCGGCGCCGTCACGCCGCGTTCGAGCAGCCAGGCCAGCGCGACCTGCGCCGGCGTGGCGGTGCTCGCGGCTGCCACCGCATCGAGCGCGGCGAGGATGCGCAGGCCGCGCGCATCAAGCATTGACTGGGCGCGCGCGCCGCGCTGACTCTTGCCGGCATCGGCAGCGCTGCGGTATTTGCCGGTCAGGAAGCCCGAGGCGAGCGCATAGTACGGAATCACGCCGACCTGTTCACGTCGGCAGAGTGCTGCGAGTTCCTGCTCGAACGTGGCGCGGTCGTAGAGGTTGTAGGGCGGCTGCAGCGTCTCGTAGCGCGCGAACCCGGCGTCGGCGCTGATGCGCAGCGCCTCCGCGAGCCGCGGCGCCGAATAGTTCGACGCGCCGATCGCGCGCACCTTGCCGGAGCGCACCAGTTCGTCGAAGGTGCGCAGCGTTTCATCCAGCGGCGTCGCCGGGTCGTCGCGATGCGCCTGGTAGAGGTCGATGTAGTCGGTCTGCAGGCGCTGCAGCGAGCGTTCGACCGCCCGCAGGATGTAGGCGCGCGAGAGACCGGCTTCGCCCGGCCCCATCTCGACGCCGACCTTCGATGCGATCACGACGCGTTCGCGCATGCCGGCGCCGCGCGCGGCGAGCCACTGGCCGATGATCGTCTCGGACTCGCCGCCGACGTGGCCGGGAACCCAACGGGAATAGGCGTCCGCGGTGTCGATCAGGTTGAAGCCGGCGGCGACAAACGCATCCAGCAACTCGAACGAGAGCGCCGCATCTGCGGTCCAGCCGAAGACGTTGCCACCAAAGGCCAGTGGAGCGACTTCGAGCGAGGAGCGGCCGAGGCGGCGACGTGACTCGATGATCATGCGCGGGGATTCCGGTGTCCGATAGGTGAACGTCGAGCATGCCACGATCGGGGCGTGCCGGTCTGTCGGGCGCGACCCGTGCCCGAACCGGGCGCGGGCCAGTTGCTGATCCGCGTCCCGGCCCGCGGGGGTGCCTCGGCTGGCCGGGACCTGCCGGATCTGTCGATACTTCCGTGGCGGTCGGGAGAATCTCTGCGAGCACGCGCGCTTCGCCGGCCACGACTCGACGGCGGCTATGCCGAATACCTGCTCGCCGACGCCCGCTACTGCCTGCCGGTGCCGGCCGCGCGCGGCAGCAGCGTGGTCCGTGCCGGCATCCAGATGTCGGACATCCCGGCGTTCCCGTACCGCGACCTCTGTGCCGAGCGGCTGATTCGCTCGGTCGCGAACCTGACGCGCCAGCATGGACTCGACTTCATGGCGTTCGCGGCCCGCACGCCGCTGCGCACCGAGGTGCACGAGTTCGCGCTCGCCGACGCGACGGCTGCGCTCGTGCGCTTGCGCGTGGGCGCCTTCACCGGCGCCGCGCTGCTTCGACCGTGACGCGTGCTCATGTCTCGACGGCCAGTGCGAACTGTAAAACCGGTGCGGCGGCGCACGGGTTTCGCGTTAGATTGTCGCCATGCTGATACCGCGGCGCGACCTCGATTTCCACCTGTTCGACGTGCTCGCGCTGGATGACCTGCTGCGTCGACCGCGCTTCGCGGAGCACGATCGCCCGACCGTCGATGCCGTCCTGGATGCCGCCTACGAGCTCGCCGCAGCGCAGTTCGCGCCGAATGCCGCGCTGACCGACGCGGCGGAGCCGTATCTCGAGCGCGGCAAGGTGGTGCTGCCGGAAGAAACCCGCGCCGCGCTGCAGGCCTATGCCGCTGGCGGATTCCTGGGCGCCGCGTTCCCGCAGCCACTCGGCGGACTCGGCCTGCCGTTCATCGTCTCGCAGGCCTGCGGCGGCGTGTTCGCCTCCGGCAACGTGGCGGTGTATTCGTACGCCTTGCTGACCCAGAGCGCGGCCAACCTGATCGCGCAGTTCGGCACCGAGACGCAGCGCGCCCGGTATCTTCGCGACATGCTGCAGGGCAGCGCCTACGGCACGATGTGCCTCTCCGAGCCGCACGCCGGCTCCTCGCTCGCCGACATCCTTACTACCGCCACGCCGCTCGGTGACGGTCGCTACCGCATCGCCGGCCGCAAGATGTGGATCTCCGGCGGCGAGCACGAGCTTTCGGACAACATCGTCCACCTGGTGCTGGCGCGCGTGCCGGGCGGTCCGCCAGGCGTCAAGGGGATCTCGCTGTTCATCGTGCCGCGCTTTCGCGCCGCGGGTCCCGGCGAGCGGCGCGGCGACCCCAACGGCGTCAGCCTCGTCGGACTGAACCACAAGATGGGCTGGAGGGGGCACGTCAACACCGCGCTCGCCTTCGGCGATGCCGGCGAGTGCCTTGGCGAGCTGGTCGGGCGCGAGCACCACGGTCTCGGCTACATGTTCCACATGATGAACGAGGCGCGGGTCACGGTCGGCCTTTGCGCGGTCGCACTGGGCTTCGCGGGCTTCCAGTATTCGCTCGACTATGCCCGCAACCGCCCGCAGGGCCGCGTCGCCTCGATGAAGGACCCCGCATCGCCGCAGGTGCCGATCCTGCGCCACGCAGACGTGCGGCGGATGCTGCTGGCGCAGAAGGCCTGGGTCGAAGGCGGGCTGGATCTGGCGCTGTTCTGCGCACGCCTGGTAGACGAGCTCGCGACCGCCGAATCCGACGCGGATCGCCAGTCGCTGCAGCTGCTGCTCGAGCTGCTGACGCCGATCGCGAAGTCCTGGCCGTCCGAATATGCGCTCGAGGCGAACAAGCTCGCGATCCAGGTGGCAGGCGGCGCCGGCTACACGCGCGACCTGCCGCTCGAGCGGCTGTACCGCGACAACCGCCTGAACCACATCCACGAGGGTACCTACGGCATCCACGGCCTCGACATCCTCGGCCGCAAGGTGGTGCAGCAGGACGGTGCGGCGCTGCGGATTTTCGTCGCCAGGGTACAGGCGAGCATCGCGCTTGCGCTCGCGCTGCCGATGCCTGGCCTGCAGGCCGAATGCCGCGCGCTCGCCGCGGCGATCCGTGCGCTCGCGAGCGTGACGCGCACACTGGTGGAGGCGAGTGCCGACGGACGAACCGAGCTGGCGCTTGCCAACGCCACGCTGTATCTCGATGCGTTCGGCACCGTCGCCGTCGCCTGGCGCTGGCTGGCGCAGGCGATCGCCGCGCAGCGTGCGCTCGGGAATCCGCGTCTCACCGACGACGCACAGCGCGCCTTCCTCGAGGGCAAGCTGCACGCCTGCCGCTGGTTCTTCCGCTTCCAGTTGCCGCAAGCGAACCTGCAGTTCGCGGCGCTGGCGCGGCTCGACGACACCACGCTGCAGATCCGCGACGAGCAGTTCTGAGGCGCCGCTTTCGGTCCCGCCGCTTCTTCAGGGCGCCTGCAGTTCCTTGAGCAGGTCCTGTGCGTCGTACACCTTCGATAGCGCCTCACGGATGATCGCCGGGTGTACGCCGATCGTGCGGTTCTGCGCGGCATCGAACCAGTAGGCGCCCGAGATCGAGTGGATGTTGCCGTCGAAGGCGAGCCCGACGACTTCGCCGCGCGCGTTGATCATCGCGCTGCCCGAGTTGCCGCCGACGATGTCGTTGTTGGTGGAGAAGTTGAACGGCGTCTGCATGTCTAGACGCGGCTTCGCGGCTTCCCAGCTCGCCGGAATCCTGAACGGGTCCTTGCCGGTGGCGCGTTCGAACGCACGCTCGAGGCGCGTGAACGGCTCGACCATCGTGCCATTCTCGTTCCAGCCCTGCACCGCGCCGAAGTTCAGCCGCAGCGTGAACGTGGCATCCGGATACACCCCGGTGCCGAAAATCGCGAAGCGCGCGCGCGCGATCTTCTCGGTGGCGATTCGCACCGGCGCCTGGATGTTGTCCTCGAAGACCTTGCGCACGGCGCGCGCTTCCGGATCCACGTCCCGCGCGAGCCGGATCATCGGATCCTCGCTGGCCGCGATCGCCGCGGCGCCGCCTTTCCAGAGCGCGAGACGCACGGCCGGGTCGCCGAGCCTGGAACCATCGACCAGGCGCGCGGCCAGTGAGTCCGGTGATTCGGTGGCGAGCAGCTTGCGCACGGTCGGATGATCAGGACCGAGCCATTCACGCATCCGCTCGAAGCCGAACGACATCGTGAGCCGCTCGAGCTCCGGGTAGACCGGTGACGGCGCTGCCAGCTGCTGCTCGAGGCGCGGCAGCGAGGTGTCGGTGAATTCGCGCAGCCGATCGGCATCCGGCTTGGCACGCGCGTCGGCAGCACGCACCAGCACGCGCGCATAGCGAAACAGCCGGCTGTTGAAGCCGGAGCCGTTCTCGAGGAACGTGACTGGCTGATCGATCGCGCGCTCGGCCTGCGCGGCCCTGGCCACACTGGCCCAGGGATCGCCGAGGTCGCCGAGTCCGGGCGTGGCAGCGACGCGGGCCCGCAACTCGGCCTCTTCGCGCCGCTTCAGCGCGAGCAGGTCGTCGTCGTGCAGCGCATCGAGCATCTTGCGGCGCACCTTCAGGCCGTTCTCGAGGCCGTTCAGCGGCTCCTGCGCGATGCGGCGTTCCTTCTCGCCGGCCTTGGCGAACTGCAGGTAGCGGCCGCGCAGCTCCGCCGACCGCAGCAGCGTCGGCGGCAGCGTGTCGCGCAGCAGCGCGAGCTGCGAGACGGTCAGCTGCCGGTCGGTCGAGCCCGGGTGGCCCGAGACGAACACGAGCTCGCCGGCCGCGGGGCCCGAGAAGTTGATCCGCAGCGGCTCGGCGACGCGCACCGGCTTGCCGTTCTCGTAGGCGCGCAGCAGCGTCATGTCGAGGCACCAGCGCGGGAACTGGAAATTGTCCGGGTCGCCGCCGAAGGCCGCGATCGCGGCTTCGGGCGCCAGCACCAGGCGCACGTCGGTATAGCGACGGTACTTGTAGAGGAAATACTGGCCACCTTCGTACAAGGTGACCGACTCGCAGCTCAGCCGGGCGGCGCCTGGCTTCGCGGTCGGCGCGGCCTTCTCGCAGGCCGATTCGAGCTCGGTGAGGCGGCGCTTGCGCGCGTCGTTGGCGGCCTGGTCGCCGAGGCCGCGGGTCGCGGCGTTGACCTGCGCCGTCACATCCTGCATCTCGACCAGCACGTCGGCGACCTGCGCACCGCAGCGCAGTTCCTGCTCGCGCGTGCGCGCGATGAAGCCGTCCTCGATCAGGCTCTTCTCCGGAGTCGAGTTCTCGGCGAGGCACGACTCCGCGCAGTGGTGGTTGGTGAGCACCAGTCCGTCCTTCGAGACGAACGACGCGGTGCAGTTCGCGAGCCGGATCGTCGCGAGGCGCACGCGATCGAGCCAGGGTTTGGTGATGTCCGCGCCGTAGCGCTGCCTGACCGTTGCGGCGGGGAAATTGTCATAGGTCCACATGCCCTCGTCGGCATGCGAGCGCGACGTGGCGCCGAGCGTCAGCAGCGAAGCGAGGGTGAGAGTCCGGAATCGGGACATGTCGTTGCTCCAGTGGGGCAGCCGGAGAGGGCGCATGCCGCAATTATGAACGAAGCGCCGCGCGGCCGCGCCGTCGTGCGGATGGCACTCAATTCTGGTCCGTTCGCCCGGTTTCGCAGCGGTATGCCGCGGCACTCGCGTTTTCGTGCATTCGCGCCGCATTCGCGCAGTGCCAGGCAGCGCGCTCTGGATTCCAATGATCCCGCCGCGCATCGCCGGCATCTCACTGCGGAGTCCCCCATGCATCGCTTCCATCTGCATCGTCTCGCCGGTCAGGGAATGACCGAGTACATCATCATCGTCGCGCTGATCGCCGTCGCCGCGATCGGGGTCTACACCGCCTTTGGCGACATCGTGCGCGGCCAGACTTCCGTCGCCGCCGCGGCGCTCTCCGGTGACCCCGGCGGCAACGGTCGCGGCCTCGTCGGAAATGCCCAGGGCCGTGCCAATACCGAGGGTCGCCAGAAGACCCTCGAAGACTTCGAGCAGTAGACCAGTCCGCCACCCCGGGAAGGAGCCGCAGCCATGCCGCATTCGGGCCACATCTCCAGTCCGTTGCTGCGCCCTGAGTCGCGCGCGTCGGCGCGCGGTTCTTCCCGGGGCCAGGCGTTCGTCTTCCTGCTGCCGTTGCTGGCGGCGCTCGCCGCGGCGTTCCTGCTGGTGTTCGAGTCCGGCCAGGCCGTCAGCGAAAAGCAGCGGCTGGTCAACGCCGCCGACGCTGCTGCGATCAGCGCCGCCACCTGGCAGGCGCGCGCGCTCAACTTCGAGTCGTACATGAACCGGGCCGTCATCGCCAACGAGGCGGCGATCGCTCAGTCGGTCAGCCTGCGCTCGTGGTCGTCGTACATGAACCGCCTGCTGCCGGGCGCGGCCGCGTTGACGCGCTGGGTGCCACTGCTGAACGCGGCGACGCTGGTCCTGCAGCGCATCTGGGTCGGCTTCGACCAGGTGCTCCAGCCAGGCCTCACCGCGTTCGAGGGTCTGCTCAGCGTGGTCGATCACGACCTCGCCGGGGCGCAGCGTTTCGTGCATGCGGCCGCGCTGGTCGTCATCCCCGAGGTGGTGCGCGAGACATTACGTACCAACGATCCGCGCTATCGCGTGTCGCAGGGGGGCGAGCTGCTGCTGGCGCGCTGGGCCGTCGACTGGGTCCGGTTCACGTCGTTCTACGGCGGCGCGTTCCGTTGGCGCCAGGCCGACCTGTTGCGCCGTTCGCTCGACGGATTCACTGAGTCTCGCGGCACCACGTTCAACCCGCCACTGATCGGCGAGGTGCTGCGCTTCGAGAAGCGTGGCGGCACAGACCTGCTCGACTTCGAGACCTGGCGCGGGATGGACACGCTCTCGCTGCACACCCGTTCGGGCCTGCTGCTCGGCCGGTTGCGCGAGCAGGTGCCGCTCGCCTGGGGCGGCGCCGAGAACGGCGAGTTCACCGCACTGCGCGGGCTCAACGGCGGCAGTCCGCGGATCAATCCGCGCGGCTCCCGCCTCGCCACGGTAGCCACCCGGCGACACGCCGCTTACCTCGGGTTGCCATCACTGCGCGACGTCTCCGTCGATCAGCGCGCCGAGCTCGCGCCACCGCGGCTGGTCGTACGGGCGATTGTCGGTGCGGGCGAGCTCGCGACCGGCCGGTCGGTGCTCGGGGCACCGTTCGCGATCGATCTCGCGGGCCGTCGGGTGGACCCTTCGCCGGAACCGTCCGCGGCGGAGTTCGCGATGGCCGCCGCCGAAGTGCGCTTCGTCCGGCTGGCGCCGCGCCAGGATGGCGCGCGCGAGCTCGGCAGCCTGTTCAACCCGTATTGGCGGCCGCGCCTGGCCCTGCCGACGCGCGCCGAGCGCGCGCTGGCGTCGGGTGCCGACGGTGTCGCCAATCCGGTCCTGGACTGGCTGCCATGAGTGTCCGGCTGCGCAATTGCTCTCGCGCCGCCCGCGGGCAGGCGATGCTCGAGACACTGGTCGCGGCGCTGGCCCTGCTACCGCTCTGGTTCGGCGTGGTCTATGTCTCGCGCTGGCACGACCTGCAGCATGCCGCGATCGCCGCGGCGCGCTACGCTGCGTTCGAGGCGCATGCGTCCGGCGGACGCGAAGATCCGGCGCGCATCGAGGCCGTGACGCGCCAGCGCCTGTTCTCGCGTGACCCGGCGCGGTTTCTATCCACCGGCGGCGCCGAGCCCGCGGATCTCGGCCTGCGGCCGCAGTGGGCCGACCACACCGGCGGGCAGGCGCTACTCGACCGCGACGCCGGGCCCGGCGTGCTGGTCGCGGCTGCGCCGCAGCCGCAGCTGGTGGCGCGCACCGAACAACGGGCGTTCCTGCTGCTCGGGCCCGCGAGGCTGGTCGGCGATCGTCCGTTCGACCTGCAACGCGAAGCGGCTCGCGCCGCGACGGTGCAGGTCCCGCTGCGTCACGCGCAGTTCCTGCCAGAGCCGATGGCGGGTCTGCGTTTCACCCTCACCGAGCGCCTGAGCCTGTTGGTCGATTCCTGGTCCTCCGGCGATCCGCGCGAGGTTGCGGCCCGCACCGAGGCGCTGTCGCCGGTCGGGGAGATGCGCGACCTGGTGCGGCCGCTCGATCCGGTGCGATGGGCGGTGTCGCTGTTCGAACCGGAGGTGGAACGGCTTTGCCTCGGACGGATCGAGCCGGACCTCGTGCCCGCCGACCGGCTCGTCGGCGCGCGCGGCGCCGCGCTCGACCTGAGGACGCGGCCGTGCTGAAAGCCGTCTGCGTCGCGATATTCGCCGCGCTCGGGTCCTGGGGCGCCCGTGAGGCTTTTGCCGGCTCCGCAGACTCGCGCGTGCGGGTCAACGGCGTGCAGTTCGAACTGCGCGCGCTCGTGCTTGCCGGCGATCCGGAGCCGCTGGCGCAGCGCCTCGACGGGCGCTGGGGGGCGCTGCAGCCGCTTCCGCAAGGCAGCGCGCGCCAGGTGCTTGGCCGGCAGCGTGGCCCGTTCCACGAAACCCTGACGCTGTCCGCCGGTCCACGACCTGGCTTCTCGCGGGTCATCGTGGCGGTCCACGACCTGCGCCAGGCATCGGTCCCGATGCCATCGCCGCCGCTGCCGCTGCCCGCCGGGGCGCGGCTGCTCAACGTGGTGCAGTTCGCCGATTCCGCGGATGCCGCCGCCGCCTGGACGATCGAGGTGCCCGGCGCGGCAGGCGCGGTACTTGAGCGCTTGCGGATCGCTGCGGCCGCGCGTGGTTGGCGGCAGCTTGCAGCGCCGTCGATTCCGGAAGCCGCGAGCAAGGGATTCTGGGCGCAGCGCGGTGGCCGCGAACTGACAGTCGTCGCGCTGCCGTCCACCGGCCGCGCGCGGCTCGTGCTGCTCGAGGCCCGCGGCGCCGCCGCCGCTCTCCCGCCCGCAGCTGCCCCATGAACGCGCGTGGCCACCAGGCCGGTCAGGCCATGACGGAGACGCTCGTCGTCGCCCTCGCCATTGCCGCGGCGCTGCTGTTGCCGTGGCTCGATGGCGAGGCGCCCGCCAGCCTGCTGTTCGGCGCGCTGGCCGGGCTGTCCGGCAGCTTCCAGGCCTGGCTGTTTCTGCTGTAGCCCTCGCTTCATTCGACAGGGGAGATTTCATGGCATTTCGAATTCCGTTCTCCACGACCTGGCTGCTGGCGCTGCTGGCGGTCGGCGCCGGCCTGGCTGCGTTCTGGTCCACGCAACGCTTCCTCGACCGCAATGCCGCGGGCGTCCGCCAGCAATGGGAGCGGCGCTACGTGCTGCGGCCGGTGATCGTGGCGGCCCGCGACCTCACACCGGGACAGGTGCTGCAGCCGGGCGATCTGGCGCGGCGGGAGATGCCGGCGGGTTTTCTCCCGAGCGGGACGTTTTCCGATGCCGAAGCGGCGCGAGCGGTGGGCCAGCGGCTGGCGAACGGTCTGCGTGCCGGCGATCCGGTGGGCGAGTCCGTGATCGAGTCGCGTGCGCCGGCCCTCGCGTATCGGCTTCCGGAGGGCTCGCGCGCCGTGACCGTGCCGGTTGATGAGGTCAGTTCCCAGGCGGGTCTCGTCAGGCCGGGAGATCGCGTCGACCTGATGCTGGCCGAGGAGCGCGCCGAGGGTGGCGAGCGCTGCGTGGTCGTGCGTTCGCTGCTCGAGTCTGTAAACGTGCTGGCCACTGGCAAGGCGACTCGCGAGGTTGCGACGGCGTCGGGGACGGTGAGCGGCGCGCTCGATCTCGAGGCGTCGTATTCGACCATCACGCTCGACGTCACGCCCGAACAGGCGCAGCAACTGGCCGTCGGCCTGCGGATGGGCGAGCTGATCCCGATGCTGCGTGGCGCCGGCGACGACGCACCGACCGGCCTCGGCGCGCTTGCCGACGGTCGTCTCGCCTGTGGCGGCGCCGAGCGGCAGCGCGATGCCCCGGCGGTCGCTTCGAGGCGCCTGTCGATAGACGTGATGGTCGGCGGGCGCCAGCCCGCCGGCTTCGCCCGCCACTGGGTTACCGACCGCGATTTCTAGGAGGCTCACCGTGTCCCGTTCCAGACAAAGTTTCCTGTTGCTCGGCATCCTGCATGCCTGTGCGTCGACCGCGGCGCCGGTGGCGCCGGGCCCGCTGCCCGCGGTTCCGGCAGCAGTGCCCCCCGAGGCGCTGCCGCAGCGGGTCGATCTCTTCGTCGGTGACAGCCGGGTGCTGGCGGTGCGCACCTCGCGCATCGCCGTCGGCAACGGCAAGGTGCTGGCCGTGTCTCCGGTCAGCGCCGGGCAATTGGTGCTGATCGGCGAGGCTCCGGGCAGCACCGTGCTGCAGTTGTGGCTGCGCGACGGTCGTCAGCATCGCGTGCTGGTGACGGTGTCGCCGAGCGATCCGGACGCGACGCTACAGGCCGTGCGCGAGTTGCTCGCCGGCACCGAGGGCGTCACGGCGCGGCTCTCGGGTCGCAGGATCGTGCTCGAAGGCGAGGCGGCGGGCGCCCGTGCGCGCGAGCGTGCGGCGGCGATCGCCACGCTCTATCCCGGTCTCGTGCTCGATTTCGTCGGCAAGGTCGGTTGGGAGAGCATGATCCACTTCGACGTGCGGATCGTCGAATTCCGTCGTGGCCGACTGCGCGAGCTCGGCATTCGCTGGCGGGACGACATCAACGGGCCCAATGCCGGCGTTATCGCCGATTTCGTCACCAACGATCGCTTCCGTGCGACGCCACCCAACTCCGGTTTGCCCGAAGCCACTCTGCAGGGCTTGCCATTGCGCCTGCCGTCGCCGGCCATGTTCCTCGGCATCGCGACCACGCTCGATTCGCGGATCCGGCTGCTCGAGCAGCAGGGTGAGGCGACGATCGTCGCGGAACCGACACTGAGCTGCCGCAGCGGCGGCGCGGCGCGCTTCGTCGCCGGCGGCGAGATTGCCTTTCCGGTCGTCAACGCGGTCGGCTCGACCGACGTCGAGTACAAGGAGTACGGCGTGATCCTCGACATAAGGCCGGTGGCGGACGCCTCGGGCGCCGTGTTCGCCCGGGTCGAGACCGAGTTGAGTCAGGTCGACAACTCACAGCGCGTGCTCGGCGTCCCCGGTTTCCTGAAGCGTCGCTCGGCCACCGATATCAACCTTCGCAATGGCGAGACGCTGGTGATCGCCGGCCTGACGAGCCAGCAGCGCAGCATCGAAGACCAGGGCGTGCCCGGCCTTTCGCGAGTGCCGGTCGGCGGCCGGCTTTTCGGCACCCGGGGCCGGCGCACGGAGTCGTCCGAGCTGGTGATCTTCCTGACGTCCCGGATCGTGCAGGCCTCGCCGCCCCCGGACCCCCTGCCTCCCGATCCGGGCGAAGCCGCGTTGCAGCGCGCACGCGCTCGCATCGACGCGATCGCGGAGGGGCGCTGACATGTACGCCTCTGTCAGGCATTCGGACGGAATGGTTACGGGAACGCCGCTGCCGGTCGGTGCGAGCTGGATCGGCAGCGCGCCGGACTGTGCGCTGCGGCTGCAGGGGCAGGGCGTGGGGCCCCGACATGCCAGGCTCGAGCTCGCCGTGGACGGCAAGTTCGGCATCGTCGATCTCGGGTGTGCCGCAGGCGTCCGGGTCAATGGCGAGCGGATCGTCACGGCCGGTCCGCTGGGTCCACTCGACCTGCTGCGCGTCGCCGACTACGAGATCCGCATCATCGCCGCGCAGACCAGCGCGCCCTTGCAGGTCGCGGCCGTGCCCGCGGCATTGCCCACGGAGACCACGACCAGCGCGATCGTGCAGGGCGAGGCCTTCCTGGCGATCGCACGGCGCATACACCAGCGCCTGATCGAACAACTCGACCTGCGGCGTCGCGACGTGGCCAGCATGGCCGATGCCGACCTGCGCGAGCTCGCGCGCGGCCTGCTCGAGACGAGCATCGCCGCCGAGCGACTGCCACCCGACTGCCCGCCGGCGACCCTGCTGGAATTCGTGATCGACGAGGCGCTCGGCCTCGGTCCGCTCGAGGCGCTGCTCGCGGACGATTCCGTGAGCGAGGTCATGGTCAACGGGCCGGCGCAGATCTTTGTCGAACGTCACGGGCGTGTGGAGCGCGCGGCGGCTCGCTTCAGCGGCGAGAGTGCTTTGCGAGGCATCGTCGAACGGATCGTGACGCCCGTCGGTCGCCGGGTCGACGAGGCCGCGCCGATGGTGGACGCCCGCCTGCCCGACGGGTCGCGCGTCAACGTCGTGATCCCGCCGATCGCGATCGGCGGCACCTCGGTGACGATCCGGCGCTTCGGTCGCAGGCGGCTCGGCGCGGCCGACCTGCTCGCGAGCGGTGCGCTCGATGCGCGGATGCTCGAGTTCCTGCGCATGTGCGTCGTGCACCGCCGCAACCTGCTCGTCTCCGGCGGCACCGGTTCCGGCAAGACTACGTTGCTGAACGTGCTCTCTAGCCTGATCCCGCGCGAGGAACGCGTCGTCACGATCGAGGATTCGGCCGAGCTGGCCTTCGATCACCCGAATCTCGTGTCGCTCGAGACCCGCACGCGCAACATCGAGGGTCGCGGCGAGGTGAGCATCCGCGACCTCGTGCGCAACGCGCTGCGCATGCGGCCGGATCGCATCGTGGTCGGCGAATGTCGCGGCGGCGAGTCGCTCGACATGCTGCAGGCCATGAACACCGGTCACGACGGCTCGCTCACCACCGTGCATGCGAACAGCCCGCGCGAACTGCTCTCGCGACTCGAGGTCATGGTGCTGATGTCCGGCGTCGAACTGCCGATCGTCGCGATACGGGAGCAGATCGCGGCCTCGATCCACGTGATCGTGCACCAGGCCAGGTTCGCCTGCGGCGCGCGCCGCATCACGCACGTCACCGAGGTCACCGGCATGGCGGCTGGAACGATCCAGCTGCAGGACCTGTTCCGGTTCGTCGCCGATGCGCCCGGACCCGGCGGGCGCAGCCGCGGCCGCCACGTTGCCTGCGGACATGCCCCGCAGTTCTACGAATCGCTGGCCCGCAGCGGCCATGTGCTGGATCTCGCGCTGTTCACCGACGACGGCGAACGCCGCGACGCGGTGCGCGCATGACGCTCGGGACAGGTGGCAGTGGCGCAGCGACGTTGCTCCCGGCGGTGCTCGCGGCAACCGCGCTGGGGGTGCTCGCGGTACTGGCCTGGAAGGCGAGCGCCTGGAGTTCCCGGCGGCAGCAACAGCGCCTGATACGGCTGTCGCGGGTCGAGCTCGCCGAGTTGTTCGTCTTCATCGAGCCCGGCCGGCTGATTCGCGCGAACGTGCTCGCACTGTTGTGCCTGCCCGTCGCGTCCGGCCTCGCGACACAGTCCGCGGTGGTGGCGGCGGCAACCTTCGCGATCGTGCTGCTGTTGCCCACGCTGCTCTATCGACGGCTGCGGCGCCGGCGGTTCCAGGCGCTGCAACGACAGTTGCCGGATGCCGTGGCTGCGATCGGCGCCGCGCTGCGCGGCGGCGCAGGTCTCTGGCAGGCCCTGGAGATCGTCCCGCGTCACCAGCCGAAGCCGGTTTCGCAGGAATTCGCCCTGGTGTTGCGTCAGCACCGCCTCGGCATGCCCCTCGACGAGGCCTTGCAGGCGCTGGCCGAGCGCACGGGCCTGCACGACTATCGCATGCTGGTCGCTACGCTCGCGATCTCGCGCGATCTCGGTGGCGGTCTCGCGGAGGTGCTGGAGCGCGTCGCGCAGGCGGTGCGGCGGCGCGTCGCAATGGAAGACCGCATCGATGCGCTGACCGCCCAGGGTCGGATGCAGGGTCGCATCGTCGGCGCACTGCCGGTCCTGCTCGGAGCGGTGCTCTATGCAATGGATCCCGGACCGATGGGGCGCCTCCTGTTCACGCCGGTCGGCTGGGTGGTGCTTGCGATCATCGCCGCACTCGAGATCGTCGGTGCCCTGCTGATCCGCAGGATCGTGAGGATCGACGTATGACCTGCGCCGTCCGGACTCCACCGCAGCGGCACGACCCGCAGGATCGCGGTGGTCGGGGTCGTCGCGCTGGCGCTCGGGGCCTACGCCTGGTCGAGCTGCGACCTGCGGCGCTGACGCGATGAGGTCCATTGCGGCATCACCCGCGGCGGGCCCCGCGGGCGCCCTTGCGGCAGGCCCGACGATCGACGCCGCCTGGCTGATCCCGGTGCTGGCCCTGCTGTGCGCCACATCGCTGCTGGTCCTGCTCTGGATGACCCTGCAGACGGGTCGTCGTCAGTGGCAGCGCACCCGTCGGGACCTGCCGGCATTGCCGCGCGGGCGGCTGCCGTCGTGGATGCGGCTGCCGCTGCCGGTCGCCGAGTTCATCGCCGGGCCATTGGGGCCACTTCTCGCGCCCGCGCTGCGCGAGCAGGTCTACGTGCTGCTGCGCCAGGCTGAGGTCGAGGAAGAGATCCAGCCGCAGCAGTTCGTCGCGCTAGGCCTGCTGCATGTCGTGGCCGGCGTCCTGATCGCCGCGGTGCTTTGGTCGACGAGCCCGCTCGGCGTCGTGATCGGCGTGGCGCTCGTGCTGTTGCCCTGGATCTGGCTGCGGGATGCAAGCCGGCGGCGAGAATGGGAGATCCTGCGCGACCTGCCGATCTACGTGGACATGCTGACGCTGGCACTGGAGGCAGGCGGTGCCCTCAGCGTCGCACTGCGAGCGGCCACTGAACGCATGCCCGACAGCCCGCTGCGGCGCGGGTTCAGCAGGGTGCAGAACGACCTGCGCGCAGGTCGATCCCGCGCCGACGCGTTGCGTGCGCTCGCGCAGCGCGTCGACGCTGCCCCGGTGACGTCGCTGGTGGCGGCACTGGTGCAGGCGGAGGGGATGGGCGGCAGTCTCTCGAACGTCCTGCGGGCGCAGTCGGAGCAGCGCCTGAACGAGCGGTTTGCGCGCGCCGAGAAGCTAGCGCTCGAAGCGCCGGTCAAGCTGCTCGCGCCGCTGATCCTCTGCATCTTTCCGTGCACCTTCCTGGTGCTCGCGTTCCCGATCGTGATCCGCCTGCTGGAGGGGTGATGGACACTGCCACGAGTCTGCCTCTGATCCTGCGGGTCGACGGCCGATCGACTGGCCTGACGGTGTGGCGCGCGCGAGGGTTCCTCTCGCGTGCGGCCGGTCTCTGGGGGCTGCCATCCTGCCACGGGCCGTTCGCACTCGAATTGCATCCCTGCTGGGCGGTGCACACGTTCGCGATGCCCCGCTCCATCGACGTCGCCTTCGTCGATGACGACGGTCGCGTGCTGCGTTCGGTGCCTTGGCTCGCGCCGTGGCGCATCGCACGTCAGTCGGGTGCCTGCACCACCTGGGAGTTGCCGGCAGGCTCCTGTGAGGCTTTCGATGTGTCGCGGGGCGCGCGCCTGCAGGTCTGCGACGGGCGGTTTCCATGACGCGTCGGACGCGGGGCGCGGCGATGCTCGAGTTCCTGCTCGCAGGACTGCTTGTGCTGCTGCCGCTCACGTTCGCCGTGCTCGAGCTGGCGCAGCTGATGGTGGCGCGCAACGCACTGAATTTCGCGACGTTCGAGGCGGCGCGCGTCGGCTCGGTCACGGGCGCCAGCCGCTCCGACATGCGCACCGCGCTGGCACGAGGCCTGGTGCCGCTGTTCGCGTCGGTGGATGCGGTTGCCGTGCTGCGGGGTCGGGCCGGCGGGGCCATGACCGGCGTCGAAGCGGCCGGGCGCGCATTGGCGCGCGCCACCCTGGAGGTGCAGCGCCCCGACCTGACGCGTCTCGAGATCGAGAATCCGACGGCGGCCGCGCTCGCCGACTTCGCGACCATCGAGGACGGGCGCACCGTGATCCCCAACGACGGGCTCGAGTTGCGCAATCCGTACGGACCGGCGTCCGCGCAGACGCTGCGCGACGCGAACGTGCTCGCGATTCGGGTGCGCTATTGCCGCATCCTCGTGATGCCACTGACCAGCCAGATGCTGCCGGCGATCCTGCGCTGGTCGATGCCCGACCCGTTCGACCAGTTCTGCCTCGCCCGCGGTCGTGTCCCGATCGATGCGTCGGCAGTCATCCACATGCAGTCCCCGGCTCGAGCGGAGGAGCTGGCGGGCGGCTGAGGGCCGCTTTCCGGTCGGCCGGTTCCGGCGCGCGGCAGGTACAATGCGCCCGGCCCTGGACGGCCGCCTCACAGGAACCCGACCATGATCCGCTACCTGAAGACCGGAGTGAGCACTGAGCAACGTGAAGCCGACGACGCGCAGGTGCGCGCGACGGTCGAGCAGATCATCGCGGACATCTCCCGCGAAGGCGACGCGGCGGTGCGTCGCTATTCCGAGCGCTTCGACAAATGGTCGCCGCAGAGCTTCCGGCTCGCGCCGGACGAGATCAAGGCCGCCTATGCGGAGCTCGCGCCGCAGACGATCGAGGACATCCGCTTCGCCCAGGCACAGGTGCGCAACTTCGCGACCATCCAGCGCGCCGCGCTTCGGGACGTCGAAGTCGAGACGCTGCCGGGCGTGGTTCTCGGCCACAAGAACCTGCCGGTCAACAGCGTCGGCTGCTACGTGCCGGGCGGAAAGTATCCGCTCGTGGCCTCGGCGCACATGAGCGTCGTGACGGCCAAGGTGGCCGGCGTCAAGCGGATCGTCGCCTGCGCGCCGCCTTACCAGGGCAAGCCCAATCCCGCGATCGTCGTCGCGATGGACATGGCCGGTGCCGACGAGATCTATTCCTTCGGCGGCGTGCAGGCCATCGCGGCGATGGCGCTCGGCACGGCGACGATCGGCGGCGTCGACATGATCGTCGGCCCGGGCAACGCATTCGTCGCGGAAGCCAAGCGGCAGCTGTTCGGCCGCATCGGCATCGACCTGCTCGCGGGCCCGACCGAGACGCTGGTGATTGCCGACGAGACTGTCGATGGCGAGCTCTGTGCCGCCGACCTGCTCGGCCAGGCCGAACACGGCCCGAATTCCCCGGCAATCCTGCTGACGACTTCCGAAGCGCTCGCGAAGTCCACGCTCGAGGCGATCGAGAAGCAGCTCGAGTGGCTGCCGACCGCCGAGATCGCGCGCCGCGCCTGGAACGACTATGGCCAGGTCATCGTCTGCGACTCGCAGGACGAGATGGTTTCCGTCGCCGACGAGATCGGCTCCGAGCACGTGCAGGTGATGACCCGCGACCCCGACTATTTCCTGGAGCACATGAGCAACTACGGCGCGCTGTTCCTCGGCGAGAAGACCAACGTCTCCTACGGCGACAAGGTGATCGGCACGAACCACACACTGCCCACGCGCCGCGCGTCGCGCTACACCGGCGGGCTCTGGGTCGGCAAGTTCATCAAGACGTGCACCTACCAGCGCGTGACCACGCCCGAGGCCTCGGTCATGATCGGCGAGTATTGCTCGCGCCTGTGCGCGATCGAGGGCTTCGCCGGCCACAAGGAGCAGGCGGACATCCGCGTGCGCCGGTACGGCAAGGAAATAGCCGCCGCCGCGGCCGCCGCCGCTGCCACCTGATCCAAGGCGATCTGCCCGCCTTCGCTTCCTGAGGCGCCGTGCTCGACGGCGTCGAAGCCGGCAATGAGCTGCTCGAGGACGCCGAGTCCTGCGCTGGCTGCCTTCGCTAGGGTGCGGCGTCGGGTGGCGCTCGCGGTTCGAGCAGCAGCAGGTCTTCGGGCGTGTCGACGTCATGCGCGGCAGCAGCCATCGGCACGCGCACCACGCGGACCGCGTGTCTCTGCAGCAGCGGCCCGGCGCCACGGTCGCCGCGCAGCTCGCCGAGCTCGCGGAAACACCAGCGCGGGAAGATCGCCGGTGCGCCGGTGGTCGTCGCGTACTGCGCCGCGCAGATGTAGTCGGGTTGCCGCCGCCAGGCGCCGACCAGGCGACGTAGATCCTCGGTGGTGACGGAAGGCTGGTCGACCAGCAGGATCATCACGGCGTCAGCGCTGCCGGGCGTGCGCGTGAGGCCGGCGCGGATCGAGCTCGACATGCCCTGTTCCCAGTCGCGGTTGATCGCGATCGATGCGGGGGAATGGGAAAGCAGCGGCGCGAGTTCCGCGGCGTGCGCGCCCAGCACGACGGTGACCGAATGTCCGGCCACCTCGACCGCCCTCGACAGCACGGTGTGCAGCATCGGGCGACCCTCGATGCGCGCCAGCTGCTTCGGCGATCCGAAGCGTCGTGACGCCCCGGCGGCGAGGATCAGCGCGTGGAGCGCATGCTCGGGCGCGAAGCCGCCGGTCACGATCCGCGTCCGGACACGGGCCCGGACACGGGCCCGGACGCGGACCCGGCGCTGTCCGGGGGCGTGCCCGATGCGGCCGGCGAACGCTGCGGCACGTCGGTGCGGGTCGGCGCGAGTTCGATGTCGTCCGGGATCAGGCCGGCCACGCGCGCGTAACGCTCGCGTTCCTCGAGGATCGCGTCGGCATCGACGGCCGAGGCGGCGCGCCAGTCGGCGACCTCGTAGTGGGCGTCGAACAGGTGGTGCAGCGCATGGCGGTGGCCGGCGAGCACGTTCGAATAGAAGGCGAGGTAGGTGCGCAGCGCGGCCACGAACGCCTCGTCACTGCCTGCGCGCACGGCGATCTCGAGCTTCGCGATCGCGCCCCGGCTCGCCTCGAGCGTGCGGCCGAGATCTTCCAGCGTCGCGAGGTCATGCGTGGCACTGGTGGGCAGGCGCGGCCCCAACAGGTCGCAGTGCGCCTGGTCCTGCGCGTTGAAGCGCCCCACGACGAACACGAGGTATTCGGCGCAGGCGCGCAGGAATTCGACCTCGGGACGCTCGGCGCGCGGCAGCGAAAGTGCGGCTGCACAGGCGCTGCGCACCGCGGCCATGTGGGTGCGCTCGATCGAGACCTGCCTGCGGATGAATTCGAGTTCGTTCACGCGGCGAATTTTACCACGCGGTTGCCGACGGCCTCGCGGCGGCTGGCGAAGTACAGGGCAAATGCGAACACGGCCAGCAGTCCGTCGGCGACGCCGACCAGGATGTAGGGCGCAGAGGGCTTCCATGCGTCGAACAACTTCCCGCCGAACCAGGTCGAGAGCAGGATGCCGGCCGCGCCGAACATGCTGAACACGCCGATCACCGCGCCACGGCCCTTGTCGCCCGAAACCTGACCCACCAGCGACTGCGAGGCGAGGATGCCGCTCATCTCGCCGATACCCATGAAGGCCGCGGCTGCGTACATCGCCGGGCCGAGCGGGTTGTCGACCATGCCGATCGTGATGTATGAGGCCGAGGCGAGCACCATCG
>Ga0163144_10008545_pt1 | contig 22154 bp, 20 predicted proteins | sample OliLak19BULKMAT1_FD_123175 | JGI IMG/M metagenome (GOLD analysis project Ga0163144, IMG submission 123175) | Freshwater microbial mat bacterial communities from Lake Vanda, McMurdo Dry Valleys, Antarctica - Oligotrophic Lake LV.19.BULKMAT1 | ecosystem: Environmental > Aquatic > Freshwater >... | reverse complement strand
GTCGGTGGTAGCAAGACTGGCAAGCTACAGTTCTCTGCTGCAAAGATGCGGCTAGCCCTCCTCCGACCCCGTGTCGGTGGAGGCTCGATTCACTTTCAAACGCGAGTGAACCGAAGCCCACACCGACCAGGGTCGGTGTAGGGCAATCGTTTCGATAATTTGCCAATGCCTGTAGCTGATCAGTTGTGGCTCCACCGACCGGGGTCGGTGGAAGCTTTGGTAGGCCAGTTCAGCTATCATCCGGGTGCAAGGGATCGTTCGGATCGAAGAAGAAATCACCCAAGCCCATCGGTAGCGTATTTCCTCCGACTGCATTCTGTTTTCTCTTTGCGGCAGCCGATAGATCCAGTGCTTCGTCTCCCAAGCAGGCCTGCAGTGCCTCTCGCCAAGCATGATCTTTTGACATCGGATGGCTCGATTTTTGCGATAATCGTTTCAGCGCATAACGCAATACATTGATGCCGTCGCGGGCTGAGAAGTCTAGCTTGAGCGAATGCGCATTTTGCAAGAACTCGACCGTCATCGCCAATACATCCGCTTCCGCAAATGGCAGATGGTATTTGAGAATTTCGAGTTCGTCTTTGCGGTTTGGGAATCCGACCTTGAGCGTCGGCTGCAGTCGACTCAAGATATAGTCGGGTATCTCGTATGTCGAATCATCTTGATTCATGGTTACCGCGCATCGAAAATCGCGATGCGCACCAATCGTTATACCCGCTACGATCGACTCCACGTACCTGCGTTGGTCTAATAGAGGCGCGAGGGAAGCCCACGATTTCTCGTTCATCCGATTTCCCTCATCGAGGACACACACAGCGCCGCGAATCATGGCCGTAACGAGGGGCGAAGCGTGGTATGCGATTTTGCCATTGCTGGATAGAACCGGCGTAACCAACAAATCCTCAGGTCGTGTGTCCGCAGTGCACTGGTAAATGTAAAGTTCCTGCTCACGAGCCGCCGTTGCGGCCATCGCCAACGCCGTCTTGCCCACCCCCGGAACACCCACCAACCGAGGTGTTAACGGCAAATCGACTTCGTCCACAGTGAGCCAGCAGGCCGCAAGCTGACGCAACGGCTCCTCCTGGCCAATCCATTTGGCCGTGTTTGAAACAGGATTGCCAAGGGTCAGCGTAACGCCCTCTATGGTAACCGTCTCGCTCATTAGGGAATTTTTCAAGTAGTGGAGTTGAATTAGGTAAAAGCCGTTTGCGGGCAACGGTACTTTACCAGGAGTTCAGCGAATCGACTAATCATCTGCCATAAATCGAGCGCTAGTGCTAGGCAATTGGGTGGCACGTTCAGAGGCTGTGATTTTTTTATTGTCGCCTTTCGCTCCGCGAAAGAACGCCTCGATAGCGGACTTTTGCGGAGCAAAAGACGACGATGTTTTGTACCTCGCGAATAAAATCACAGTCACTCAGAGCGATAGCGATGGGCGTGGAAATTGTGGCATAGATTTTTGGCGACTCACACGCCCTGTGTACCTCAGGGCATGCCCCCCCTCAGGGCATGGCACCCATGGCACCCGATATTTCGAGCAAGCCATGTTAAGTTATGCGGGTTTTAACGCTTCTCGGCATTTACTTTTTAATTTCTCTTTGACATTTGCGAAATCGTTCAAGTTGATTCTTCATTCTGGGGTCGGCTCTGGATAAATTGATTCTGTTAACGACTTTTTGATTCTCAACCACGTAAGAGCGCTCATGTCGCAATTGCCAATGCCGATGGAAAGTGAAGTGGAGTTGCTTTTGCGCAACGCTCAGCTTCGCGACGAACTCGAACCCTATTTGGACGAAGCCGTCGATCTTGTTTCGATTCGACATATGTCGCTTGTCGAAGAAAACGAGTTCCTGGCTTCGATTTTAGCTTGGGAGCGCGCACCCACCCTGCCCATCAGTCAGTGGTTTGAGCCAGAACTCAAGTTGCCGAAACCAGAAATTTTAAGTGACGCCGAGCTCACGGCACTTTTGTGGCAAACGATCCAGCAGCTCTACAGCCAGCGAATTGTTCTCGCCCTCACGGATCATTTAAGCGATCGGCAGTTGTATTGTCTAATTGTTCGCGATATTCTGCCTGCTTACGAAAAGCGAATTGCCGAACAACGCAACTTTCTTCATTGGCATTGTCTGCAAGACAACGATATGGAAGGTTGGCTCAAGTACTACGCGACCGAGATGGAACGCGATCAATGGCGTGAAGAAAACGGAACGGAGCCACCTGAGTCGCAATCGCCCCCGTATCCACGCAAGATGCCACGCAAACCAAGCAACATGAGCTAATGCAAGAACTGAGACGCGTTACAGTGCAACGACATTTCACGGAACAAACACCGGGGAGTGTCCTCTATCGTTGTGGAAACACTGTTGTTCTGTGCACCGCGAGTCTCGAGAAAAAGGTCCCCGACTGGATGGCTGGTCGGGGCAAGGGTTGGATCACTGCCGAGTACAACATGCTGCCCGGAAGCACCGCCCCTCGCAAAGCTCGCGAACGGGCTGGCAAAGTAGACGGACGCACGACAGAAATTCAGCGGTTGATCGGTAGATCCTTTCGCGCCGTTGCAGATCTCGATAAGCTTGGAGAACGGTCCCTCACCATTGACTGCGACGTGTTGCAAGCGGACGGTGGTACGCGAACGGCGGCAATCACTGGAGGCTTCATCGCATTGGTAGACGCAGTGAATTCCGTCTTTCGAGGAGTTCCAGCCAACGAGTATCCGCTTCGTGGAAGTGTGGCCGCGGTGAGTGTCGGAATCGTTGACGCATTACCAACGCTTGACCTCGACTACGCTCGCGACGTGCGAGCTGACGTTGACATGAACGTGGTCATGACGGGCACTGGGAAATTCATAGAGATCCAAGGGACGGGTGAGGAAGCCACATTCGACGACGATGAGCTTGCAGCCCTCTTAAAGCTGGCCAAGCAAGGGATCAAACAGCTTAGCAAAATCCAACAGGATGCGCTCGGAATCGATTGGCCCTGGTCGACTGGGGACTAGTGCACGTGCACTAAGCTAAGTTCGACTTCTATAGCCAGCGTTGAAGCAATTAAATCAAAGGGTTTCGATACGGGTGGCACGCCCTGAGGCACGAAGGGCGTGTGAGTCGCTAATTCCATTTGCCAAGCTCCCCCCGCCCATCGCTCATCTTTGTGCTTGCTCCCCTCGCCCCTAAAAAGGGGCGAGGGGGAGAAGTCGCTTTGGTTTCGTGCTTCAGGGCGTGCCACGCATGTCAGATCTTTAGCTTCTGGCGAATGCGATCTGCCATCCGTTCGAGATCCATGTCTTTGGTCAAATCCTCCTCCGTTTTTTTGCACGCGTGCATGACCGTCGTATGATCTCGGCCGCCAAAATACTCTCCAATGTTTTGGAACGAGACATCCGTCCACTGACGCATCAAGAGCATCGCTAGGCCACGCGCTCGAACGACGCTTGATTTCCTGCCAGGCCCTCGCAACAACTCCATCGTGATTTGCATCTCTTTGGCAACCGCTTTCGCAATATCGGATGTGGATGGCGCTTTGGCCATTTGTGAGTCCACAAGCTTATCGATCAGGCGCTTTGATTCTTTCTTGGTGCGGTCGGGGGCCACGCGGTCTTGATGCGACCAACGCACCAAAATCCCTCTCATTTGCAAAGGGGACATTCCGTCATGCAACTGCGATCCGATCGCTTCCAAATCGGATTCTCCGATTTCAATTTGCATGTTGGCTGCCAGGAGTCGGAGAATCTCGATCCGTGTAACGCTCGAGGGGTAGCACAGCTGCAAACTGTGTCCGCCGTTTAGGCGACTCGACAATGCCGGTCTCAACTTGGACACCAGGTTGGCAAGTTCTGGGGCTGTCACAACGACAGCGCGATGGTCATTCGCTAAGCGTTCTAGGGTTGCTACCATTTCTTCTTGAGCAGCTGGCTTGGTTGCAAGTTCATGAACATTGTCGACGACCAAGCAACTGCACTGGCGATGAAGTTTTCTGAAGCGTTCCATATCGTCGGCTTCGATCGCACGCGTGAAGGCTTTCGCAAAATCGGACCCGCTTGTGATCGTGACCGTTCGATCGTTGGATTCGTTTGTCCACCGAGCCGCGAGTGTCAACGCTAACGCAGTCTTCCCGGTACCGCTTGGCCCATAAAGATAAAGGGGCGATCGCGATACGAGCTGTTCGATTCCAAATGGGGCGAGGCATTCTGCCGCCAGTTGATTTTCTGGACCTGCCACAAATACATCGAGGAGCGGTGTTGCTCCAATGAGACTCGCAAACGACCCCTTGCGCATTCGAGGCTGCTGTAGCGTAATTACTTTTACTGAATTACTGAGCAAAGTCATCGGTGCCGCGGTTGAAAAACGTCTGCGCAGAATAGGTCATTCTGCCGTATCCAAATAAGGGTCCTGTCCCATTTCCCGTTGAATCTTAGTTCGTTCCTTCTCGTGATGCAGCAATGCCATCCGATCTCGGAAGTGTTTCTTCTCAACTTTTCGCTGCGCGGATTTAAATAGCGAAGCCTGCCCGTTGAGGGAACCGCCGGATTTCCCTTTGGATTTGAGCTTTTCGGCTGGTTTTGTGCCAAAGCCGTTTCGCAAGATATCGTCGTCCATTGAAAGGTACTGTCGATAAGTGCCGGGGTCACCTTGTCTGCCGCAACGGCCAATCAACTGCCTATCGATCCGCGCGGCGTCGTGTAATTCCGTACAGATGACCATCATCCCGCCTATTGCACGAACATCATCTTCGAGTTTAATGTCGGTCCCACGACCGGCCATATTGGTCGCAACGGTGATCTGACCTCGGCGGCCCGCGTTGGCCACGATCTCGGCCTCGCGTTCGATTTCGTGGGCATTGAGCACCTGAACCTGAACGCTTTCCCTGCGGAACATATCGGCCAGGATTGAGGACTTGTCAATGGATCGCGTCCCGATCAAAACTGGCCGACCCAGCTCATGGACCTTGAGCACTTCTTGGACAATCGCTTTGAACTTTTCGGTCATGTCATGGCATACGATGTCCGGCAATCGCTGCCGTTTCGGTGGTCGGTTGGTCGGTACCTGAACCACAGGCGTTTTGTAGATACGACGAAGCTCGCTTGCGCTGGTAGCTGCCGTACCCGTCATTCCTGCCAAGTACCGATAACGCAAGAATAGATCTTGAACAGTGATCCGTGCCGCTTGTCCAGTCGGCACGGTCACTTCGATTTGCTCTTTCGCTTCGATCGCTTGATGGATACCGTCTCGCCACTTTCTTCCTTCGGCAAGCCGTCCGGTGAATTCATCGACAATCACAATCTCGTCATCGACAACGACGTATTGCCTCTCCAAGTGAAAGTCTCGGTGAACTTTGATTGCACGCTCGATATACTCATACAAATCGACGAGGGCAGCTAAGCGGATTTCTTCGCTGCGAGGAATAGACCGCACGTATTGACGTCCTTTGGAGGTCAACTCAATCTTGCGGGAGTCTTCTTCGATCGTAAAGTGTTCTTTCAAGACAAACGAGGGAGCATGTTCGGCGGCCCATTTAAAGGTCGCGATCACGACCTCGCGCGATTCATCGCCCAGCGACCCGATAATCAAAGGCGTTCTAGCTTCGTCGATCAAGATACTGTCGGCTTCATCGGCCAGACAGAAGTGCATACCGCGCTGAACAGGTTGCTCACCGGCGGAGGTCCATCGCTCCTGCGATCCACTACCGAGAAAGTCATCGACGGCGCGACCTTGGGCTCGCATCAGCAACCGATCTCGCAAAAAGTCGAAGCCGAACTCTTTGGCTGTGCCATAGGTTACGTCAGCGGCATACGCCTTCCGGCGTTGGTCTTGATCATCTTGTGTCAATACAGTCCCCACGCGCATGCCGAGGAGATCGTAGAGCGGCTTCATCCAATCGGCATCGCGCTCTGCCAAGTAATCATTCACGGTAGCCAAGTGCGCACCTTTGCCTAACAACGAGTGCAAGGCCAGCGGTAAAGTTGCAGTCAACGTTTTTCCTTCACCAGTTTGCATTTCTGCAATGCACCCGTGAAACAAACAGATACCCCCGAGTATCTGGGCGTCATAATGGCGCATGTTCAAGGAACGTCGTCCAGCCTCGCGTATGAGCGAGTACGTTTCCGGAAGCAAGGTCACAAGAGGTTCGCCACTCTTGGATCGGTAAACCAGCGACAACGCTTCCTTTCGTAGTTGGGGCTCCGTCAATTCTCGTCGATGATTTTCCCAAGCGTTGACGGCTCGCGTTTGATCGAGCCACTGATTGATTTTGAATTGGGCAACACCTGGAACGGACCATCCGGCAGACACATGCGGGCGACTGGGCAAGTGCAGTTTGCGGTCAACGCCCGAATGCGCGATGGAAGAATTGCTGGGTTTGTCGGGTGCGGGGTCAAGCAAACTGGACATATTTGTTTAATGGGTAGTCGGACTCGTCGCGAATCAAATTATTGTACGCATCGGTTTTGAAACCGTCTCGGATTTCATTTTGGCATTCGCTCCAAAGTGGGTCGGCTGCATCTTTTTGCACGCAAAATCCGGAAGAGGCAAGCTGGGCGGTTTGCGGCGAATATTCCGCATGCTCCTGTTTATCCTCAGATTCCTACAGATCCTGCCGATTCAATTATGCGAACGGTACGCAAGCCATCGCTTAGCGAGAAAGAAATTATGAAAAAAAACCGAATTAAGTTAACCCTGATTATTGCCTCTCTGTGTGGAACTTGTAGTTCCGTTAACACGTTTGGGCAAGAATACTCCAGCTCAGGCCCCATCTCGAGCGTTGGTCGCATCGGTGACGGCGGCGTACAAACTAATGAAACTGAGGCTTCCATTGAACAAGACGCTCGCCCTGCAGCGTTTCGTTCCAATGTCGTCGCAGACAACGGAATAGGTGAATCCTATTCTGACAACACGATGCACTTCGCCTCCCATGACAGATCTTCGATGGGGACTTCGGAATACGTTGGATCCTACGGTGCCGCACCTCGCGGACACTCAGGTTTCAAGTCCGGAGCCTCGAGCAGCTCAGATGGCTGGTTTGAAAGCGAAACGCTTTTGTGGTGGCCTAAGAGTGTGGCTGGTGGTCCACTCGTAGTTGGCGGAAACAATCAAACCGTCCGACCCGCCACTCCTTTGGCTGGTGGCCCTGACAATCCGATCGGCAATGAATTGCTAGTTGGAATGCGGCTGAACATGGGCGTTTGGACAGACAGCAGTCAAAACTTCGGCATCGGAGCTCGAGGATGGGGAATCCTCACCGATGGCACCACCAAGACATATACCAACGGTGGTAACTCCACCGGCATACCTTTCTTCAATACGTCGATCGGACCGGGAACACCAAGCCAAGACGTCTTACTCGTCAACGTTCGCGCTGCGGGTAACAACGGTGCCAATACGGGCACGATCCAAATCAGGAACGATTTGGACTTGGTCGCAGGTGAGTTGTATGGTCGAGCCTTGCTCATCCGCGACGGCAAGAGCCGTGTGGACTTGCTCGGGGGTTACACATTTACTCGACTTGACAGCGAACTTGGAATTCGAAGCCAGATTACGGACGGGATAACCAACGCGATTTTGAACGGCACTGTAACGACAACGCAGGACACGTTCAGTACCAAGAACGAATTTCATGGCGGCCACATCGGTTTGCTTAACGAAGTTTCAAAAGGTCGCTTTACTTTCTCGGCATTGGGCAAAGTTGCTTTAGGCAATGTACGTCAAACCAGTTCGGTAAGTGGCTCTTTTACACAAGTCACACCAGGCCAACCGGTTTTCAATCAAGCGATCGGGCTTTTCGCTCAGAACAGCAATATCCGAACGATCACACGAGATCAGTTTACTTTCCTTCCGGAAGCGGGAGCCAAGATGAAGTACCAGCTTGGGCGAGCCGAGTTGGGAATTGGCTATACGATGCTTTTGCTCCCAAGTGTAGCGATGGCTGGCAGCCAAGTGGATCGCAACGTGGACTTCAATCCTGCAAATCCAGCTGTCCCGAATGCACCTGCATCGAGAATCGTCTCGGACACGTTCTTCCTGCATGGTCTCGATCTCGGGATGACTTTCAAGTTCTAGAGATTTTGATCACCGTTCGAAAAATTTCAAATGCGTTCATCTCCTCAATCGGGGATGAACGCTTTTCTACTCGAAACGAAGACTTCACTATGATCCCAAATCTAATAAGCGATACAGGTCGGTGGTTGGATAGGTTCAGTGAAGTTTTAGAGCGATGGGAAACACTCCTAGACCAAGTGCAAGCGGACTACCTGATTGGTGATTATGCCAACATTCAACGACTCAGTCCAATCGGTGAAGGCATCCACGCCGAAATCCAAGGCTGCAAGGACGATCGTGAACAATTGCTCGTAAGTGCAAAGAGCCTCGGCTACTTTGCTCATAGTTTGAGAGAGCTTTCCGTTCAGATGGATTCTCAGTGGCCTGCTCTTTGGTCACATCGAATTTCAAACTTGGAGCACCAGCTCAATCGAATTCAGCAATTGAGCATGAGTCTATGGGTAACGGCTTTTCAGTCGAAGTCGTTCGTTAGCGAGTTACTCTTGATCCTGTCAACTGGCTCGATGGACCGCGCAACTTATGCACCAAACGAGTCGCATTCACACGAGGGTGGATTTCTAATCAACGAAGCGGCGTAGAGTTAGGTGATGAACCAGTGACCCTTTTGGCAGGAACTCTCGAATGAGCTTATTCAGTGCAATCCAAGGGTCGGCTAACGCGCTCCGGGTCAATCAACTCGGCTTGCAAGTCGTCGGCAACAACATTGCCAACGTCAATACGCCCGGATACTTACGTCAAGAGTTGGTTCAAGCTCCTGCTTTGGGTTATAAGTCCGGGCAGCTGATCATTGGCCAGGGTGTCCAAGCGGTCGGGATTCAACAAAAATTCGACAACTTCGTAATCGAGAGGCTTCGGCAAACTCAAAGCCAACTGTCGTATCAGGAACAAATCGAAGGCACGAACACTCAAATTGAGAGTTTGGTTAACGAGCTTACAGACAAGGATTTTTCATCCAATCTGAGTCGCTTTGCTAATGCTTTTCAGGACGTTGCAAACCAACCCGGTAGCGACTCGATCCGCACACTTGCCATTTCGCGTGGGCAGGAACTTTCAACACAGTTGAGAAGCCTATCGTCGAGCATAGACGACATCTCAAAGCGAAACCAAACCGAGATCTCCGCTGCAGCCACGGATATCAATCGCATAATCCAAAGTATTGCGAAACTGAATCAGCGCATTGTTGAGGTTGAGGGAGGAGCACTATCCAACTCGGACGCAGTTGGACTTCGCGACGAACGACTCAAAGTGTTGGATGAACTCTCCTCATTTGTGGATATCACGGTGTCCGAGGAGCCAACAGGCTCGGTTACCGTTTTTGTTGGTGGCGATTACCTTGTCAGCAACGGTATCCCTCGACCTGTTAAAGCCAGTCGAAATTCCATTGAGCAAAACAATAGCCTGGAGATCAGACTTGTCGATACCGACGTAGCTCTGAATGTCTCTGGCGGCAAAGTGAAGGGACTCTACGAATCGGCCAACGCGGCCACTTCGTCCGGTTTCAAGGGGAAGCTGAACTCGCTGGCCACCGATGTCATCCGCGTTGTTAACCGACTCCATTCCCAAGGTCAAGGATTGAAGGGGTTCGGAATCACAACCGGGGAGACCGTTCTCAAAAGCACCAATGTCCCGCTCGAACAAGCGAATGCTTCTCTCGATATCGACAACGGCTCCTTCACCATCGAAGTCAAGGATGCCAAGACGGGTAAGACAAAAACCGTCGATATCCTTGTTCGTCAGCAAGGACTGCCAAGCGATACGACCGCACAACAACTAGCTGCTTCGATCGACGCGATCGATGGGATCAGCTCGAGAATAACCAACGATGGTCGATTTGAAATCAAATCCGATTCAGAAGCTGTGAAGTTCAGTTTTGCGAACGACACGAGCGGTGCACTCGCGGCCCTGGGAATCAATACATTCTTTCGAGGCGACTCGGCTGCCACTATCGAGGTACGGCAAGCAATCATTAATGACCCCTCGCAGCTGGCCGCCAGCGTCAAAGGCATCGGAAACGGCGCGGACAACGCCATCAGAATCGCTGAAGCCTTTACCAAGCCAACGGAATTGCTCGGGGGTCGAAGTATCAACGCTCTCTATGATGAATTGATCTCGGGCACTACCCGCGATATCAATGCCCAAAAAGGGGTTACCGACGGTCTTCGAAACTTCCAACAAACACTCGAAGCACAGCATCTCGGAATTTCAGGTGTCAATTTGGACGAAGAAGCCGTAAAGATGTTGCTCTACCAACGGGCTTTTCAAGCGACTTCGAAACTCGTTTCCGTTGCGGCCGAAATGCTGGATACCCTCGTAAAAATTATCTAGCACGAAAACCATCTCATGGCACTTAGTTCCTTTTATCCTGTTGTTGCCGGTCGCACGAGCGATTCCCTTTCCAGGTACCGATCGCTTTACCAAGTTCAGGTCGGCAAGCTGGGAATTCAACAACTCGAAGACCAACTCAGTTCCGGCAAACGCTTTGCCCTGCCAAGCCAGGACCCGACCGCTGCTATCCGCGTCATCGGAATACAACGCGACCTCGAGTTTCGAGACCAAACACTTCGTAATCTTGACTCCTCGCAGGGTTACCTCAACGTTACGGAATCGACTCTCGGCAACATACAGGACTCCCTGATCGAGATTCGAGGACTCGGTGTTGAAAGCGCCGGAAACGTCAATAGCGAAGAGGAACGCACGGGCTGGGTCTCGCAAATTAACGCCACGATCGAACGACTCACCGCCGCTGCCAACACGCGCTATCAAGATCGCTATCTGTTTACTGGGGGCAAAGTCGACACTCCGACCGTTGCGAGCGTCAGGAATACGATTCAGTTTACCGGCAATGATTCAAGTCTATTGACGATCGCTGATACTGGCGAATATGTAGCGCACAACGTAACAGGCCAGAAAGCGCTCGGCCTCATCTCGGACGGTGTCGTCTCGCGCGTCGATTTGGATCCAGCAGCCATCGGTAGCACTCGGTTAGCGGATCTGAATGGCGGACAAGGAATCTCGCCCGGGGCTATCCAACTCTCAGATGGAAATGAACGGGTGACCGTCGATTTAGCAGGTGCTGAAACACTCGGCGATGTGGTGGAACGAGTGAATGCAGCAGCACCCTTGAGCGGGCGCAAGGTTCAATTCAGTGTGGCGAATGGCGCACTCGTTGCAGCTTACCAAGACGGAGCACCTGGACAATTGCGCATTCTGGAATCGGGCACCGGACGTACCGCCGCAGATCTAGGAATTCTCGCAGAAACGCCTTCCACTCCTTTGCCCATCACTGGCTCGACTTTAGATCCAATCCTCAGGCCCACAACGCGACTCTCCCAACTCAACGGCGGCACCGGCTTCAACGCGAACGACGGCATTCGTTTAGAGCAGAATGGTAGGACCTACAATATTCTAATTGGCACAGCAGTAACACTCGAGGATATTACGAACACCATCAATGCCTCGGGAGCCGCTGTTCGTGCTGACATCACGCCTGACGGTAGAAGCCTTCGGATACGCTCGACGCAAAGCGGTACGGATTTTTCGATCGGCGAAAGCACCGGCGACTTAGCGGAACGACTGGGGCTTCGGACTTTCCATGGTCAATTGCGTTTGGACCAATTGAATTTCGGCCAAGGTGTCAGTCAAGCAGATGGGCCAGACCTGACGTTCCAAAGAAACGATGGCAGCGAGTTCTCCGTTGACTTGGTCGGCACGACAACCGTTCAAGATGCACTCGACCGTATCAATAACCACGTCGTCAACCAAGATCCCGCAACAAAGATTACCGCCAGCTTGAATGCCACGGGTAATGGGATAACAATCAGTTCACTTGAATATGTTCCCGACCCTTTGGGGCCACCCCTCACAACGACTCCAGGTCCGATCAAAATTCGAAATTCGGGTGGAAGCCAAGCTGCATGGGGATTGGGTCTGATCCCGATAGGGAGCACTGAGGTAGAAGCGACTCTCGCCGGAACAACCTATTCCATCAAGGGCAAGGATCCGAATCCGCAAGAGGTCAAAGGGGTCTTCAACTCGTTGATTCGCCTCCGAGAAGCAATCACTGCACAAGACACATCTGGGATTGCTAGGGCAGTCCAATTGGTCGATGGTGATCTATCGCGACTTTCACTCAGCCGGGGCTCGTTGGGCGTTCAGCAGCAACGGATCGATGACCTAAAGAGCCTACAAGAGGACAATAAAATTGAACTAAAGGCCGACGAGTCTCGCAATCTCGACGCTGACTTAGCTCAAACTATTTCAGAGCTACAGGCCCAACTAGCATCCTATGAAGCGAGCTTGAAACTGCTTGGAAACGCTTCTCAATTAAGTCTATTCAACTATCTCTAGCCTCACATCTTTGTGCTTGCTCCCCTCGCCCCTTTTTAGGGGGAGAGCGGCCGGGGGCGAGGCTTAGCCACGAAGCTTGCGCTCCCACGAGTAAACTCGTAGGGGGCGGCGAGGCTTCTCAGCTAACATCAGGCTTAGGGGCGGTCGATCAATAAATGTCCGATTTCTGACGTGGGATAGGCTTCCAGCCTGTCATTTTCAAAGCGACAGGCTGGAAGCCTATCCCACTAATTGATCGAGCGATCCTTAGCGGCTAGCGAGCGGTCTGCTCGGCAAGGGACTTGCGATTGAGGTGACGCTCAACGAGAATGGCAGCAAAGCGATATACGCCTCGTTTGTGTTTGAGTTTATTGGAGAATACACAAAATCATGAGTACCATTGCTCCCAAAGGGCTTAAGTGGACATACGAAGACTACGCAAACTTGCCCGAAGATGGGCTGCGTCACGAAATCATTAATGGAGAACTCTTTGTGAATCCCTCTCCAAGCATTCAACATCAGCACGTGTCCAAGCGATTGCAATATCAACTCTACACAAAAATTGAGTTGGCAGGTCTCGGCTTGCTGTTCGACGCTCCGATGGACGTCCAGCTTTCCGAATTCGATATCGTGCAACCCGATCTTGTCATTATCCTAAACGACAGAATACGCAAGATCACACCGAGCAAGATCAAAGTCGCACCTCATCTGGTGGTCGAAATCCTTTCGCCATCAACGGCCGGAAATGACCGGACCATCAAGAAGGATCTTTACGAGCGATCCGGCGTTAATGAATTCTGGATCGTTGACCCGTTTGAACAGCAAGTTGATCAATGGGTCCTCCGCGATGAAAAGTACGTGCTCCTACCAAAAAGCAAAATAGTCCGTCTGTCCTTCTTAAACGATATCGAAGTTGATTTCGATACCGTTTGGTAGGCCAAATTGCCGGGCCAAGTCTACGAACCAATGAACAACGTGAAACGCCGAAGCTTCCTCGAAACGACTTTCGTTGCCTCCATCGCAGCATCGGTCTCCTCATCAGCACTTGCCTTTGAACAACGTGCGCCTCGCATCCTGTTGCGTTCCTCTTGGCAAACAGTGAATATTGGAGACATTGCACATACTCCCGGTGTGCTTGCGATTTTAGAAAAACATTTCCCCGAAGCTGAGATTCGGTTATGGCCGAGCCACGTCGGCAACGGCGTTGAAGAGATGTTACTAGCGCGCTTTCCGAAATTAAAAATCGTGAAAGACGAGGCAAGTCTGACGGCAGCGTTTTCAGAATGCGAGTTTTTGTTGCATGGCTCTGGACCTTCGTTGGTCGCGGAAAAAGATGTCGTTCGGTGGAGCAAGGAAACTGGTAAGCCGTATGGCATCTTTGGCATCACGTTTTCGATCACGACCTCGACGGCGACCAAGCCGGCATCCGATAGCGCCTTGGCGAGCACCATCCAAGTCTTCAACGGCGCAAAATTTGTCTTCTTCCGCGACTCTGTATCACTGGAATTGGCCAAGACCAAGGGCTGTACGTGCCCTGTCATGGAGTTCGGACCCGACGGTGCATTTGCTACCGATCTACGCGACGAAGCCAAGGCCGATGCATTCCTGAAAGCCAACGGGCTCGAAGAGGGAAAATTCCTGTGTTGCATCGCGAGACTGCGATACACGCCATACTGGACGATTCCTTCAAAAAAAGCGGTGCTCGACAATCAAAAGCATGCTCGCAATGAAGCCATGAAGGAACACGATTGCCAGCCGCTTCGCGATGCGATCACCGCTGTCGTAAAAAACACCGATCTCAGAATCTTGCTCTGCCCGGAAGACGAGACTCAGATGGCCGTGAACAAGGAGATGCTCCTCGACAAACTGCCTAAGGACATTCGAGCCCGCTGTGTGTGGCGAGAAAACTACTGGATCACCGCCGAAGCGCTCAGCACCTACCGTCGCAGCGCAGGTCTGTTTGGCCACGAGATGCATTCGCCCATCATGTGCATCGGCAACGGTATCCCCGCTATCGTCTGCCGTTGGAGCGAGCAAACCAGCAAGGGGATCATGTGGCGCGACATCGGACTGTGCGATTGGCTGTTCGACTTCGACAACGACGACGAACGAAAAGCGATGCCGGCTGCCGTCTTGGCGATGGCAAAAGACTTTGCTGTCGCAAAAGCAAAGGCTGCGAAAGGACGTGAGTTCGTCGACGAGCGTCAGCGAGATATGGTTTCCGTCCTCAAAATGGTCTTGTAAAGCGGTTGAGAGCAATGGAAGAACAAACGGAGCAATCAAGTATCGAAAGCGTCCGAGCATTTCATTTGCAACTCCGCCAGTTGATCGCGGCCAAGATTCCCGTTTGCCTGGACCCTCGCGATGGCGGAACGTCCACGCAGTCGATGGCAGCTCTTCAATCTAAGTTCGAATCGCATGTTGCGAGCCGGGGGACACTCGAAAGTTACATGTCCGACAGTGCCTTGCCTGCCGCCTACCGAATCGCTTTAAGAGAGTGGCTCCAAGGCGTTCCGACAGAAGCGCTCGACCGCTTGACCTCCGGTGCCGAAGGCCAGAGATACTTCAAGAAGGCAGTCGGTTTCTTACTCCTGCAGGCCTTGCTAATCCTAAGCTGTCTGTTTCTAGGATTGGTCTGCACTTGCATCTGGCTGCTTCCGAAGATGGAGCAAATCCAGCAGGACTCTTTTGTTGAACCTGGCCCAGGCTTGGCAATGCTCGCGTTTTTGAGAGACACAATGCCATACTGGGGAGTGCTCATTCCGATCGCAGCTTGCATCGCGATCCTATTCCGCCGACGGTTTTCTCAACGGTTGATGGCGCGCATAGCTCCAATACGCGAAGACTCGTACGCGCTGTCCGAGTTTCAAGGAATCTTTTCTAGATCAGCCCGCTTTCAGTGGTTGGTTAGTTTGGTTGTCATCGCCTGTGGAGTTTGCGTTCTGTTGCAGGCGCTCAGTGTGTTGGGAGTAACGATCGAACTACTTATGCAACTGGTATCTCCTTGATGCAACCCTCAGCTTCGATCCACACGGCGACACCGCCCGTTATCTACTTGCAGCAGATCGACGAGGCGCTCGCACATCGAAATGAAATCATTGCGCAATTGCAATCGATGCGACTCGCACCGGAGTCGATGGGCTTTCGATCCGAGATCGATGCCTTCATCGCCGCTTTGAAAAGTGATTCGGATGCGAAACAGTTCGTGACCGAAGGAGGCTTAGCGACTTGGATTCCAGCCATCCTCGATTGGAATGAGTTTCCAAATCAACGCAGCCGCCAGCTGTCGCACTTGGCAAGTGCAGTCTCTCGGACGGTTGATATCCGTTGGACGCGGTCCCATGCCCTAGCGTACGTTGGCGTTCTCTTGGTCGCCGCGTTAGCGACGTTTGTTTTTCTGTGTGCGACAGTCATTCCCGTTTTCGATAGCTTATTCACGGATTTTCAACTCAAACTGCCCTTCGCAACACAAATCGTCCTTCGAATAAGTGCAGTGATCGGCCCCCATGCCAAAACAATCTTTTTAACAGCCATTTCCAGTTGGATCATGATCTGGCTCGGGAATCGCATGCTGAGGCGATTGTCGCAAGACCGATTTATTGCTACCTATGCGCAACGATTTTCCAGGGGCAGCTCCACGCGAGTCATTTCAATGAGTCGCTGGCTGATCGCGTTGTCGAGTCTATTGAGAGTCGGTGCACCACTTCGGGAAGCGATGATCATTGCCGGTCGAGCCAGCCAAAGTGAGATTCTCGTTCAACACGCAGTACGACTTGCATACGAATCAAAATCGATGCCGATCGAGCGATGTCCGTCGGCCAAAGCCTTTCCGCCCATCGTTGTCGAATCCCTGCGAGAAAACGGACTGACCCGGGGAGATCGACAGTGCACGGTCGATTTGTTGCATGAGCTGGGAATGCTCTATTGCGAACGAGCCCGCCATCGACATGAGTTGATGTTAAAATTCTTGCAACCGTTGTTCATACTTTTGATCGGCGGGGGCGTTGGGTTCGTGATCCTTGCCTTGTTTTTTCCGCTGTTGTCCTTAATTACTTCACTCTATTGATCTCCATTGTTTGAATTTGTCTTATGCGATTGACTCGTTCCAAATCGATATCTTGGTTCTCGCGATGGACCCTCACGCCAACGTTGATGAGCGAAGATCCTCGCGCGGTCCGCCACTCACTCGTGCGACTCATCGCGGTAGCGGACCGCAATTCGCTGGACATGCATCGTGCGGTGGAGCTATTTGCGCAGGAGCACTGGGGGTTGAATAGGTGGAGACTGCAAGGATTGCTTCAGAGCCTCAAAAGAGAAAAGTCGCTCATCCAGGCCTTAGAAAAGAATCCTAGCTGCCTTGGCGATTCTGCCATGACTGCGTTGCGACTCGGCGACGCAACAGGCACACGGCAAGCAGCCTGGGACGAGCTGACAGATTGGGAACGCCCCATTCATTCCGAAGCGGCCAAACTATGGCGAAACAGCAAAGCGTATTGGACGACCGTTGCATTGGTATTGACGTTGGTTTCACTCTACTTCGTGATTCGTGTTCGCCCAATCTTTCGATCCATGATGCGAGAATTTGCTTTTGACAATTTCGAAGAATCCTTCCTGACCCGGGAGATAGATACCATTGTCTTTGGAACACTCGTCGGACTGCCTTTGTTGGCATTTCTTTGGATCGCGTGGCGTGGTGCAACTTGGCCGCCGAGAAGTTGGTTACGACGCTTCACCGTTCGGGGTCGCAGTCAACGCGCCGCGACGAAAGCTGGATTGGGACGGCTTTTGGCCATGAATCTTGACTCGGGTATTTCGGCAAAAATATCAATCGAACTTCTGGCTCGCCTCCATACGGATGTTCGCATTCGAAAGCAGCTTTCCTTGGCGAGTGAATCCATCTCGAAGGGGGCCGATGAATGGCAAAGTTTGGTCAATGCAAAGCTATTGCATCCAGTGGAACGCGATGCCATCGCAACCACAAACAAACCTGCGGTGCAAGCGTGGACTTTGCGACATCTCGCACTTCGCCGACGCGAGAACTTGCACTTTGTTGCTTTGCGGAGGAACATGTGGGTCCAACCGATCGTCACCCTGCTGTTCGGTTCGTTTGTGCTCGCGATAGCGTATTTTGTATTTTCGACGTTATCGCAAATGATTTTTTTGATGGCAGAGAGGCACGGTTGATGATGCTTAAGTCGGGATTTACGAAGCTGGAAATGCTGGTAGCGGCGACGCTCTTATCTACCCTGTTTGCGGTTGCGTCACCGCTCTTTGCAAGGCTGAATCAAGTTTGGCATTCGACCCGATGGTATCAATTGGCTTCGCAAGAGCTGATGAACCAGATGGAAACGATAACGCAGCTTTCGCACGAGGAGTGCACTGCTGCGATAGAGAAACTCGCAATTGCACCGGAGATACTTGACGCAATTCCCGGTGCCGAATTGAGCGGGAAAATAGTGCCGTCGAGCGATGGGGATCGTATCGTCCTTTCTCTGCAGTTACCTGCGTCAGTGCGATCGGAACCAATTATTCTCGTGGGTTGGCGGCACGGTCCCGTTATGGCTGGCGAAGGTTTGAACCGCGAGGCGATACAATGAATCAATTGAGCGCCAAGCGGGTTGGCTCCACTCTGATTGAAGTAGCACTTTCGCTGCCGATCTTCACCGCATTGTTGGTCTTAGCCATTAACGGCGTGCATCAAGTCATGCAGGTATCGCGTTTAGCCAAGGACCGTGGCCAAGCGGCTTATGGATTGGCCCGGTTGGAGCAGTCGCTTCGATCCGATGTCCATCGAGCGGATTTGGCGACGGTTGAACGCGATGAAAAAAGCGAATTGCTGTCCCTGCATCTTGCTTTGCCAGATGCAGAGCGCATCGTGTACCGAGTCAGTAAGACTCGCATCGAACGCGAGTACGTTGACACGACCGGAAAAACACTTTTCGATTCCTTTGCGTTGTTTTCGGAGAACAGGGTCCTGATGGAAGTGGCAGAGAATCGGACGGTCGTGATGTCGATTCATCGCGTGCATCGAGACCATAAGAATGCAGATCGACTGGAGTTGTTCGTTCGAACGAGGGTAGGACGTCCGCATTTGATTGCCTCTGCTGATGATGGAGCACAGAATGAATAGACGGCGATCGAAACGAGCGGGATACATGTTGGTTGTGGTACTCGCATGCTTGAGCCTGGTGATGGCGTTAACGATTGCGGCTCTTCAAACGGCTTTGCGCATGCGCCGCGAAGTGAGGAAGCAACATCTTGTTTCCCAAACCAGTTTACTGTGCGAGACGGGTCTGGCTCGCGCTTCACTTCGCCATCTCGACCCAAACTACACCGGCGAAACTTGGCTTCCTCCCATCCCAGAGCTTCCTGGTAAACAAGCTGAGGTGAGCATCGTTTTCCTCCAGCGCAGTCCGACACGATCCACTGTTCAAGTAACGGCGGTTCTCGAAGACATCCATACCAAGAACAATCGCGTGCAGCGAACACTCACAACCCATCTCGTCAATAAATCACTGCCTGAGTTTCAGTCAGAGTACCCTAATGGAGAAGTCCCATGAAGAAGAATCCGTTCCGTCGTCGAGCCTTTACACTTGTTGAGTTGCTAGTAGTCGTCGCCATCGTTGGCATTCTGGTGGGGCTCCTGCTACCTGCCGTTCAAGCCGCACGCGAAGCGGCACGTCGTTGTCAATGTTCTAATAACGTGGGGCAGATCATCCTCGCTGTACACAATCACGAGTTTAGCTTCGAAAGATTTCCATCGGGTACGATCAATGCAAAGGGTCCAATCCGCAGCGAGCCGATTGGCCAACATATCAGTTGGATCGTCCAGATTTTGCCGTACATGGAACAGCGAGCAATTTTTACAGGGATCGATCAATCGCTTGGCGCCTATGCACCGGAGAACGTTCGGGCCAGAAGCCAAGTTATTCCTATACTTAATTGTCCGAGTCAGAGCGTCGGTTCGGTCGACAACGTCGCAATGACAACTTACGCAGGTTGCCACCACGAAATCGAAGCTCCGATCGATTTCGACAACAACGGCGTGTTTTTCTTGAATAGCCGCATTCGATTCGATGATATCGATGACGGTTCGAGCAACACGATCTTTATTGGAGAGGTCGCCGACCCCGATTCGCTTGGATGGATGTCTGGTACGAGTGCCACGCTTCGTAACACTGGATCGATCGCTGGCAGAATCATTCGAAATGGCGCGATCCCGATTACCCCGAACAACAATCTACTTTTAGTGGGCGGGTTCAGTAGTTTTCATACTGGTGGTGCCAACTTTGCTTTCGGCGACGGATCGATTCGTTTCATCTCGCAGAGCATTTCACCGGTTCTTTTTCAAAAACTTGGGGATCGGCACGACGGGCAGATGTTGGATTTGGGCGACGCGGATTTTTAGCACCATTTTCGCGTGGACGTTTAGGCGGCGATCGGCGGTGGTACTAACTGCTGAACAGTTGAGACAACTGTTCTACTCTCTGCGTTTCCAACTTAGGCAAATCGCGGGCCAAGCAGCAGGGTCGTTAGATTATCATCGGTTGCTTTCCATGCGTTGCAATCTTGCCTCGAGCAGTTGCAATCTCGCTTGTGTTTCGGACAACTCGCTATGAACCCGTTCCAATTCCCCTTGCAAGCTGGCTACGTATTCTGGTGTCAGCATCTCTGGGGCGATCGAGGCCGGTGATGGACCGCTTCCTTCGGAGTCCGAAGCGAGCGGTACGCTTGCGCTGTTCAGAATACGACCTCGGTAAAAGGAAAAGGAAATCACCTGGCCTGGTTTGGATTTTGAAATCGTTTCAAAGACGAGGTCCGCTGATTGGACGGTCATGCCTTCGATCTCAACGATGCAGTCGCCAGGTTTGAGGCCTGCGGAATGAGCGGGTGAGTTCGGAACAACTTCGGTCACCGATGCTCCGCGATAAGCTGGAATTCCAAACTGACGTCGGTAAGCGTCCGACATATCGCTGACATTCACTCCAAAATAAGCTTGGCCAAGTCGTCCGCTGGAATTTGCAGACCGACTCGGTGGTTCCAACTCTAAAGCAGTTCCGGGGCGAATTCCATGAATCTGTCCAGCGATAGCTCGATCTTGGAGAATGGCAATCAGGTTGGCTGTCTTGCCACGTCGATCGACCAGGAACTTAACCGGTGAGCTGGGGGAAAATTGTGACAATTGGTTAGCGAATGCGTCTACGGTGGATACAGCCTGTCCCGAAACTCCGATGACCTTGTCTCCGTTTCGGAATCCGGCCTTCCATGCTGGTGAATCGGCTGCGACCTCTACGACAGTTAGTCCAAAGCCGCCCCCGGGAATAGATTCCACCGTTAAGCCCAAAAATCCGCCACCGCCGTTTGGCACCGGTTTCGGCGTAGTGTTTGGCTGTGCTCGAGGGAAGGGTGACGGCGTGGGACGGTTAGTGTTCGCTGTATTTGCCTTTTCGGTGGTCGGTACCGTCGGTTTTGTGGAACGCTTGACGGTAGGTGATTTCGCTTCCACTTTTGGAGCTGGCAGCTCCTGGATCTCTTCTTCATCCCTCGGTTTTAGCAGCCCTGGCGCTGGCGGACCTTGTGGTTCGAGCACACCGGGCAGTTCGAAAGGCAACGCGTTGGATTCCTTAACCGGTGGATTGGCTGACGGAGGCGTCAGGTCTTTGGCCTTGGACTCCTGTTGCTTTTGGGACAGCTTGGCTTCGAGCTGTTTTAAAAAATCCTGTGCTTGGATGGCTGGCACACCTATCAAGAATAGGAAGGTTGCTACCTGCATATGCCATTTGTTGATAGTCATTCGGACAGCCTCAAACGCAAACGAAACAAAACCGGTTTTCGAGAATACCTGATTGTTTCGATTCTGAATTTGTGGGGCAACAGCAATCGTTCCTTTTTGGTCAGGATAAAAAAGAATCGTCGAGGTTGCCGGTCCCTCGCTTAGTTAGGATCGCTCGATCAATTAGTGGGATAGGCTTCCAGCCTGTCGCTTTGAAAATGACAGGCTGGAAGCCTATCCCACGTCAGAAATCGGACATTTATTGATCGACCGACCCTTACGCTTCGGGTTAGGAACACTATTGGGGCACTAATTCACGCTAAAGCGTGTTTGCAGCGAGTGGTTTCGCTTTGAGAGCTGGCGATTCGTGTTTTCCATGTTGGCTGAGGGTTGCCAACGACGTTTTGCCATACAAATTGCTGGCAATTCATGATGTTGGTTGTGGAGGAGACTTTGTCCCATTAACGGTTTTGATCTAGCTACAAACGCAAAAATCGTCAGAATTTGGGCTTGTCGGTTGGCCGTCTCGTTCTTGTAGTCAAGTCTCCATCCTGGGACCTTTTCGGAATTACCATCTAGGAATTACCGTACGCAAGTTGCGGGTCGCGCAGCAAGCCTCTCAAAGTGTCATCCTCAGGAAAATCATGCAAAAGACCCTTGTACTACTCAAACCAGATTGCGTTGAACGTCGCTTGATCGGCGAAATCATTGGCCGATTCGAAAACAAAGGCTTAAACGTCGTTGCCATGAAGATGCTGAAAGTAACCCCAGCACTTTCCAAGCAGCATTATGCGGAACATGTTACCAAGCCGTTTTATCCCAACCTCGAATCGTTTATCACTTCCTCGCCAATCGTGGCATTAGCACTCGAAGGCCTCGAGGCGATCCGTGTTGTTCGAGACATGCTTGGAGCCACAAACGGATTGAAGGCCGCACCGGGCACGATTCGCGGTGATTTCTCAAGTTCCCGTCAAATGAACTTGGTCCACGCGTCCGATAGCGAAGAG
>Ga0163144_10008544_pt1 | contig 22155 bp, 17 predicted proteins | sample OliLak19BULKMAT1_FD_123175 | JGI IMG/M metagenome (GOLD analysis project Ga0163144, IMG submission 123175) | Freshwater microbial mat bacterial communities from Lake Vanda, McMurdo Dry Valleys, Antarctica - Oligotrophic Lake LV.19.BULKMAT1 | ecosystem: Environmental > Aquatic > Freshwater >... | reverse complement strand
TGCTTCGACCCGGACATTGTGGCTGGATCCGGGAAGGAACGGGCTGGCCGGAGTGTGCGTGATCACGGTCAAAGGCGCGGCTTTTGTCACCGAAATCGATGCCGGCGTAGCCAGGGTTTCATCGATAAAAAGTTTGACGCTGGTTGCGTCGAGTGCGCCGCCCGTTGCATCTTCGATTTCAACCACAAGGTTGGTGAAAGTGGCGGTGATCTTTTTGGTCGTGGGCAATTCCTGATCCGGTTTGTTGGAGATATGAACGTCGAACCGGTCCGCCGTGATCACCCCGTTTCCTTGAACCCGGATGCGGAGGACATGTTCCTTGTTGGGGAGGATGGGGCTGCTCCAGACAAGGGCCTGTTCTTTCCGCTGGGTGGCTTTGTAACTCACGGTGTATTCCGTCCCGCCGTCGATGGTGGCGATGCCGGAGCCGTGATGGCTGGCCACGGTGCCGTAAACATCTACTTTCACCCCTTTGAACCGGACTTCAAAATAGGCGTTGCGCACATCCGAATAGTGATCGTTGTTTTTAAACCTTGGATCGTTGGCGTTTCCCTGTGCCAGGTTCCACGTGCCGGTGTAGGTGATGGTGTTGGTCCCCTCGCCGATATTCTCGGTGTCGTCGATCTGCAAAATGCCGTCCGCAGCCAGTTCCCTGACAACGATGTTGACCGTGGACCATCCCACTTTTCCCGATTTATCCGTGGCCACGATGCGATAGGCGTGTTCGCCGTTTGAAGGGGCGGGGACATTCCAGAGGACAGGAGCACGGTTGGTTTCCCCCAGCTTGACCGTCCCGTCGAAAATTTCGATTTTTAAAATGTCGTTGTCTTTGTCGGTGACCTTCACGTCGAGTGTCACCGAAGTTCCCAGCGGGATGACATCCCCTTCGTGCGGGCTGCTGATGACTAGGGTCGGGACTTCTCCGGTGATGTCTCCGCTGGCGAAGCGGACTTCCGCCAGACCGACTGAATAACCTTGTCCCCAGTTCGATAGGCCGCGCAATTTCACCAGCCGGACGCTGGTTCCGACGACATTAAAAGCCTGCGCCGAATCTAGGCCTTCTCTGAGCGCAATCTTGGCGATCCCGGTGAAAACGGAATTGGTGATATTGGTGCCGGATGAAACCAGAACCTCGACATCCTTCATTCCAACATCCGTGTTGTTCTGGACGTTGTAATTCCAGATGTAGATTTTGGTCAGATCGACGGTCTGCCCCAGGTCGAAGGTGACATCGGCTTTGATGGAGACTATTCCAGACCACATTTCCGACTGTGCCGGGCTGTGGATCGATTCCGGCGAACCAAGGGTCGAATCATCAAATCCAAGACCGTTGATCAAGGCATCCTGGACATTTTCTCCGTTGGATGCCTGAACGGCAACCGGTTGAACAAATTCTGCGCGAAGATTTGTGGTTAGAGCCAGAAGCAGGAGGCAAAAAGATGGCAGGTTCGAAAATTTCATAGGAAATCGGGAATTTCCCGACCTTACCTTTCTGATTTGCTAAATACAATCCCGCAACCTTGGGTGTGATTTCAGATTTTATAGGACATTCATAAGACAGGATGAAATGGAATGAGCGGGTGGATAGCTTTGCGATCTCGACGCCATAGCAGCGGTGTCTGGCACTTCCGTTCCATTTACCGATCCCGGGCCATTCGACAGATTCCTTCGATCCAAAACCAAAATCACACACACTACTCATGCAACAGCAACCATCCCTTGAACACTCTTCCGGGAAGCGATGTTTTGGTCATGGGACACATCCTTCATGACTGGGATCTGCTCACGAAAAAAAAGTTGCTGGCCAAGGCGTTTGATACCCTTCCCCAAGGAGGGGCTTTGCTCGTTTATGAAGCCTTGATCGATGATGAGCGCCGGGAAAACAGTTTCGGACTTTTGATGAGCTTGAACATGCTGATCGAGACGCCGGGCGGATTTGATTACACGGGCGCCGACTGCCAAAAATGGATGAGAGATGACGGATTCAGCCAGACGAGGGTGGAACATCTTGCCGGACCTGATTCGATGGTGATCGGCATCAAGTGATCCAAACATGCTCGTCCGGCAGGTCAAACTGATGTAGACTTCACGGTTGATGGCCAAAACCAAATATATCGAGCTCGGCCGGGAGGAGTTCCTTCCGATCATTTACGAGGACCGCACGGTCATGGCGATCGACAAACCCGCCTACTGGATGCTCGTGCCTTTTACGTGGCAACGAACCAACCGTAATTTGCAGGCTGCGATCACCTCTTCCATCGCGGCCGGCGAATACTGGGCGAAATCACGCAACTTGAAATTCCTCAAGTTTGTGCACCGGCTCGATGCCGACACCACCGGCGTTTTGCTTTTTGCCAAAACCCCGGCCGCAGTCGAAACCATTTCCAATCTCTTCGAGAGCCGGTTGATGGAAAAAAGATACCTAGCCGTGGTGGAAGGGACTCCCCGGGAAAAAGAATGGAAATGCTGCCTGAAACTTTCACCCGATCCGGACCAAGTCGGGCGTGTCCGTGTCGATGAAGTGAATGGCAAAATTGCCGAGACCCATTTCACAGTTTTGCAGAGCCGGAACGGACGTTCATTGATAGAAGCCCGTCCGGTGACTGGGCGAACCCACCAGATTCGCGTGCATCTGGCGGAGACAGGCTCACCGATTGTCGGTGACCCTTGGTACGGCGCGGGATTGCGCATATCGCAGGAGTTTCCGCTGGGGTTGCGGGCGGTTTTTCTTTCTTACCGGGACCCGTTCACGCGCCAGACGGTTTACATCCGGGCCAAGCCAGATGCTTTTCTCAAAGCGGCGGGATTTGGCGGTTTTTTGGAAGCTGAAGGTCAAGCCGGGGAAAAAGTGAAGGATTCGACAGGAAAAATCGGGGGGGCGAAAACGCCCGCAGTCTCTCCCGAAAAAGGGCCTGCGAAACCTGCGGTGCCTGGCAAATCCGACGCTTGATCCAAGGCTGGAATCGACCTGGCACCGGAGGGAAGACGCCTTGGAAAGAGGCGTTTTTTCGTTTTTCCTAAGAACTTGCCCGGGTGATTGGGTTGGATTAGCTTTCGCGCTCTATGGAAGATTCCACGCCTTCATCTCAGCCTGGCGGTTCCCCTCCGCCTCCTCCGCCTTTGCCACCACGTCAATCGGCGATCCCGCCCATCATCAGTCCCGTGATGTCGGCACGGCAAAAATCTGCGACGGGCTGGAAGGTCTTCGCCATTATTTTAATGGTGGTGCTTGGCATCGTGATCGTGAGCAATTTTGTTTCATTCGGCGACCACCTTCTTGCTTCGGGAAGCGGCGTGCATGAGAAACACAAAATCCTTCACGAAGTCACGATCGAAGACAACCGGTCGGAGCATAAGATCGCGGTCATCGAGGTGTCCGGCGTCATCAGTGGAGGTTCGATGGATCATTCCGGTATGACGATGGTGGAGGCCATTTCCGAACAGTTCAAGGCGGCCGGCAAAGCGGAGGAAATCAAGGCGGTGATTCTAAAAATCGATAGTCCGGGTGGAGAAGTCCTGGCTTCGGATGAAATTTATCATGTCATTGAGGAATTCCAGAAGAAGCACAAAAAACCCGTAGTGGCGAGCATGCAATCGCTGGCGGCCTCGGGCGGATATTATGTCGCCGCACCCTGTCAATGGATTGTGGCCAACGACATGACGATAACCGGCAGCATTGGGGTGATCATGCATGGTTACAATTACCGTGGGTTGATGGACAAAATCGGGCTGGTGCCGGAGGTTTTTAAAAGCGGCAAGTTCAAGGACATGTTGAGCGGCGACAAGAAACCCGAAGAAATCTCTTCGGAAGAACGGGAGATGGTGCAAAACCTGGTGATGGAAACCTACAGCGTCTTCACCAATATTGTAGTCAAGGGAAGGTCGGAATCGGCCCGGTTAAATGCGGGTGAAGGCAAGCAACTAAGCCCGGAATGGATGAACTACGCGGATGGAAGAATTCTTTCCGGACGGCAAGCCGAATCGCTGGGATTTGTGGACGAACTCGGAGACTTCCGGAAGTCGGTGAAAAGGGCCATGACCCTCGCCAATATTTCCGATGCCGATCTGATCCAGTATCAGCAGCCGTTTGACCTCGGGAATCTGTTTAAACTTTTTGGAAAGACTGAAGCCAGGACGGTGAAGCTGGACCTGGGGATTAAACGGTTGAACTTGCAACCGGGAAGCCTCTATTTCCTCTATCCACTGGCGATTCCTTGATTTAACAGACCCATGGGACGCGAAAATCTCCTGATGTTCGGAGACACTCAAAGCGACGCCAACATGCTTTACGCGGTTGGAATGTTCGTTCCCGATCCCTTTATTTTCATCCAGGCCGACGGAGTTTCTCATATCGTCATGAACGATCTGGAAATCGACCGGGCCAGGAAGCAGGCCAAGCATTGCCACGTTTTTTCGCTGAAAAACTATCAGGACCGGCTCCGTCGGAAAAAAGGCGGGCCTGTTGGATTTGCGCCCGTCATCAAAGCGGTCATCGCCGATTTAAAAATAAAACGATTGCTGGTCCCGTCCGATTTTCCGCACGGCCTGGCCAAAGAGCTGCGCAACCTCAAGATCAAGGTCAAGATCAAGGAGGGAAGTTTTTTCCCGGAACGGGAAATCAAAACTTCCGATGAAGTTAAAAAAATCAGCGCCGCGTTGATGATGGCAGAGGTCGGGCTGGCAGAGGGTATCCAGGTCTTGAAAAGTTCCAAGATCGGGCGGAACCGCAGCCTGCTTTACAGAAACAACCCCCTTACATCGGAAAAACTCCGGGCCATCATCGACATCGCCATCCTCCAGGCCGGTGGACTGGCCAGTCACACCATCGTCGCCGGAGGGCTGCAAGGATGCGATCCTCACGAGCGTGGACACGGTCCTTTGCAGGCCCATGAACCGATCATTCTCGATGTTTTTCCCAGGTCCCAGAAAACCGGTTATTTCGGTGACATCACCCGGACCGTGGTGCGGGGTAGAGCCAGTGAAGCCGTGCGGCGCTTATATGCGACGGTTTCGAGCGGCCAGGAGATTGCGTTTCGAGAACTCAAGGACAAATCGAGCGCGGTCTCGCCACATCAGGCGGTGGAGGCGTTTTTTGCCAAAGCCGGGTATAAAAGTGGAAAACGAAACGGGCGCATGGAAGGGTTTTTTCATGGAACCGGCCATGGATTGGGTTTGGAACTGCACGAAGGCCCGAGGTTAAGTTCCAGCTCAGTTGATACGTTGCGAGCCGGCCAGGTGGTCACGGTGGAACCTGGGCTTTATTATGCCGGGACTGGCGGCGTTCGACTGGAGGATGTAGCTCTGGTCACCGCAGGCAAGGCGCGCAACCTGACCAAATTTGAGAAGGTATTGGAAATTTAGCCGGGATTTCCACATGCAACCGGAAAAATCTCTGGTATATCTTCCCAGGATTTTGCGTCGGACAGCCGTCTGGCGGTTTTGAAAATGTCTGGTAAATAGAGATTGTTAATAAGAGTCAGGAGAGCGAGGCATTTATGATGATGATGTTTTTATTGTTTGCGATACCGGGTCTTTTGATCGGTTTATACGCCCAGTATAAACTCTCTACCACGTACAAACATTTCCTGCAGGTGGGAAATTCACGGGGGATCAGCGGTGCCCAGGCCGCGCGTGAAATCCTCGACAACGCCGGGCTTGGTGCCATGCCGGTGGAGGAGGTGGGCGGCCATCTTTCGGATCATTATGACCCGGTTAAAAAAGCCCTTTTTCTATCGAGCGAAAATTATCATGGACGCTCCATTTCCGCCATCGGGGTGGCGGCCCACGAAGCGGGGCATGCTTTGCAGCACCAGGCTTCCTACGCCTTTCTGAACCTGAGAATGATGCTGGTGCCGGCCACCCAATTTGCCAGCAGCGCGGCGCAGTTCATTTTCCTGCTTAGTTTTTTTGTCGCCTCATTTGCTTTCTTGGCCAAGTTCGCTGTCGGAATTTTTGCCGTGATCGCACTTTTCCAAATCATCACACTGCCGGTTGAATATGACGCCAGCAGCCGGGCCAAGGCGCAGCTTTTGAAGCTTGGTCTGATAACCTCGCAGGAAAGCCCGGGAGTTTCCAAGGTGTTGGGAGCTGCGGCGCTGACCTACGTTGCCGCCATGGTTTCAGCCGTCATGACCCTGATCCATTGGATTTTGATAGCCCGTTCCTCGGATCGTGACTGATATCAATCCCAGGCGAAAACATTCCAGGGAGAGCCTGCCATGATCCAAACTGGAGGCTGTTCAAAAAAAGGTGGTTTGTTAGCTTCCGCATGCATGATCACTAGCACCCAAAACAAAGGCGTCATCGAAGAGATTTCTGCGGGCATCCGGAACATCCCCGACTTCCCAAAACCCGGCATTCAATTTAAAGACATCACACCCCTTTTGGCTGACTATCGTTTGTTCAACCAGGCGGTTGAACAACTGGTCGGTCATTTTAAACCGGGAACCATCGATGCCGTGGTCGGCATTGACGCGCGGGGTTTCATTTTTGCCGCAGCCGCAGCCATGAAGCTACAATGCGGGATGGTGCCGATCAGGAAAAAAGGCAAACTGCCTTTTGATACTTACGAAGAAAGTTACGACTTGGAATACGGATCCAACACCGTGGCCATCCATACAGACGCGGTCCGGTCGGGCGGCAGAGTGTTGTTGATCGACGACCTGCTGGCCACGGGCGGAACTGCGGTCGCCGCCGCGAATCTTTTGAGGAAACTGGGTTGCGACATCCTTGAAATCACCTTTCTGATAGAACTTGGATTTCTCAATGGCCGGGAAAAACTCAAAGGTTTTCCTGTTCGATCACTGATTGTTTATTAACCCTCCCCGGCATGGAGTGGTTATTTTCCATAGATGTTGCGGTATTTAGATGGATCAACGCGTCCTTGAGCAACCGGCTCTTCGACGTATTGATGCCTTTCCTCAGCCACGCCCCGTTTTTCTGGCCCACGGTGTTGTTGATGCTCCTGATAGTCATTTTCCGGGGCGGTCCCCGCAGCCGGGTCTGGGTCACATTCATCGTGCTGGGGGTGATTCTCGGAGATGGTGTCCTGTGTTCGCTGATCAAAAACGCCGTCCATAGACCCAGGCCGTTTCAGACTCTTGATGATGTCTTGCTGCTTGTTGGCCGGGGGAACTTCGGAAGCATGCCTTCCGGCCATACCTTCAACTGGTTTTCCGCCACGTTCATCACCTACGTTTTTTACCGACGCAGCATCTGGCTCATGTTGCCACTGGCATTCGGGGTCGGATTTTCAAGAATTTACAACGGGGTGCATTATCCCAGCGACGTGGTGGCGGGAGCCCTGCTCGGTGCCGGTTTTTCCGCATTCCTCGTCTGGAGCACCAACACAGTCTGGCAGGTCGCAGGGCCGCGCTGGTTTTCTGCCTGGCATCGATCCCTGCCAAATTTGCTTGAGCCTGTATGGAAGGATTTTGCCGCGCCCACGCTTGAGCCGACTCCGGGCATTCGAGCTCAGACCGAACTTCAATGGCTACGTTTCGGTTATGTTCTGGTCTGGGGTCTCTGCCTCGCACGCCTGGTTTATCTCGCAGCGGGAAAGATCGAGTTGAGCGAGGACGAAGCTTATCAATGGATATGGTCCAAACATCTTGCGCTTTCTTATTACAGCAAGCCTCCGTTGATCGCTTATACGCAGTTTCTTGGAACCAGCATTTTTGGTGACAACGCATTTGGAGTCCGGTTTTTCTCTCCGATACTGACGGCTGTCGTCTGCACCGCATTGCTCCGGTTTTTTTGGAGGGAGTTGTCAGGCCGGATCGGTTTTGCGGTGGTTCTAGCCGCGACCGCCACCCCGCTTTTCGGGGTTGGGTCGATCTTGATGACCGTTGATCCGTTATCCGTTTCGTTTTGGACCTTCGGAGTGCTTGCCGGATGGCGGGCAGTGGGGGTGAAAGGAACCACGCGTGACTGGTGTTGGCTCGGATTCTGGATGGGGCTCGGTTTTTTGAGCAAATACACCAACCTGTTTCAATGGCTTTGTCTTGCCCTTTTATTTCTCTTCTTCAAACAGGCCAGACACCACCTGGCCCGGCCGGGACCTTACCTGGCCCTTGGCATCAATCTTCTGTTCACGATTCCGGTGCTTGTCTGGAACGCCAGCCGCGATTGGATCACCGTGGCGCATGTGGCTCACGACGGAAGGCTGGGGCAGGCGAATCATGAGCCATGGCACCGGTATTTGAATGAATTCGCCGCCGCCGAGTTTGCTTTGTTGAACCCGGTGTTTTTTATCGGCGGGCTGATTGCTTTTTTTGGGTTTTGGAGAAAAAAGGATTTTGATTTTAGAAAAGCCTACTTCTTTTTTATGGGGGCGCCGGTTTTCCTTTTTTATCTGGCATTCACTTTCCACGCGCGGGTCTTTCCCAACTGGATCGCACCGTCAGTTCTGCCTTTGATTTGCCTCATGGTGTTGTATTGGTCGGATCGATGGAACAAGCGGTGGGTGAGAAGACTTTTTTTCATAGGTATCGGACTCGGAGTCAGCGCCATCACCCTGCTGCACGACACCAATCTGCTGGGAAAACTGACCGGACGCCATCTGCCGCCTCAGAAGGATCCATTGCGCCGGGTTCGCGGCTGGAAGACGACTGCGGAACTGGTGGAGGAACAACGAGAAAGGCTGGAGGCTGAAGGTCAAAAGCCGTCTTTCATCATCGCGGATCACTACGGAATGGTGGGCCAGCTTTCTTTCTACAACAGCAAAGCGCGCGAACAAATTCAGAATGAGCCGCTGGTTTATTATTTGTGGACGGCCAAACCCGACAACCAGTTTTATTTTTGGGATACCTACACCAATCGTGTGGGGCAGAACGCGATTTATGTCCAGCAGATGGATGACCCCGAATTGGTTTCCGGTTGGGTCAAAAAATGGTGGCGAGGCGAAACCAACTTTACCTCCTCCGCAAACGTGGTGTTAAGACCTCCGCCGGAGCTGATCACCAAGCAGTTTGGCACCGTCAAGGACCTCGGGATGTTTGAAGTTCATTACCGTGAAAATCGGATTTTTCGCCGCGTTCAACTTTTTGAATGCCGAAACCTGCTGCCGCCTTGAGTTTGAATGAAGGACCGCCCTCACCCTGCCCTCTCCCCCGGGAGAGGGAATAGTTATCGGCGCATACTGCTCATTCAGATGCGATTTTTGACAACACCGTCCTCGGACCGAAGGTGCGGAAAACCGCAATCCCAATCAACGCGTCCCCTTCACACCCAACGCGGCGAGCGTCCTCCCTCTCCTGGGGGCCTGGGGGAGAGGGCCGGGGTGAGGGCGGTTTTCAGGTCTTCCGGGGTGAGGGCGTTCGTCTATCTCACTCTCGTTTTCCATGAGCGGCAAATTTGACTCTCTGATATGTCCGAATTAAAAAATGTGGAATTCCAAGTACGGGACTATGACCTCGCGCTAACGCTTGATTCCGGCCAGACCTTTCGATGGACCGAGACGCCAGTAGGATGGGAAGGAGTGATTTCCGGCAGATGGATTCGGCTACGACAGGTTTCCCCACAACTCATCCGGGCCAGTCTCTCTGATGCGGACGACGATTGGTCCTGGCTCAAAGATTATCTTCAGCTCGATTTTCCTTACCACGAGATGCTGGAAAATTTTCCCGCTGATCCGCATCTCTCGCGGGCCATCGAGGCATGCAGCGGGCTGCGTCTGCTTCGGCAGTATCCCTGGGAAACACTCGCTTCATTCATCTGTTCCTCAACCAAACAGATCGTTCAAATCCGGCAGATCGTTGAACTGCTGAGCCGGCGGTTGGGCGGTCCTGTTCAGTCCGTGCAAGGAAACAGTTTTTCCTTCCCCTCAGTTGAGCAGGTGGCCACAGCACCCCTGAGCCTCCTGCTGGAATGCAAGTTGGGTTTCAGAGCCCGCTATCTTAAGGAGACGGCGGAAATGATCCTTGGAGACAAAATCGATCTGAAAAACCTCGGAGAACTTTCAACGGAAGAAGCACGGGAAAAGTTGATGCAATTTCCGGGTGTAGGCCGGAAGGTCGCAGATTGTGTGCTCCTTTTCGGATACGGGTTTCAGGACGCCTTTCCAATCGATGTCTGGATCATCAAAGCTTTGCAAAGACTCTATTTTCCGCGTCGGAAAAAGAACCTGATACAACTGCAACGCTTTTCCGCCCGGCATTTCGGGCCGCACGCAGGGTACGCTCAGCAATTCCTTTTTCACTACATGCGTGTGGTCGCTTCAGTTTAAGACAAGCATGGAGCGGAACTCAGCTGGGGTTTGCCGGCGCGAGCTCGGCGATGTTCACGAACAAATTGCCAGGAGTGCACCCTTGGTTTTGTTTGGTTTTGACTTGCCTCAGGGCTGCAAATAGGGCGAAGCGCGGATGATGTCGCGGGCCTGGGTCAGGTGTTCTTTCCGGACGTAGGCAGTGCCTCCTGCTTTGGCCACCGCTTCCCGGATATCTTCGCCCAGGTGCATCGTGATCAGGAGCACCCGCGCCTCAGGAAACTGTTTTTTGATCGATTCAGTTGCGGTGAGGCCATCCACGGGAGACATGTCAAAATCGAGCACCACCCAGTCGGGCCTTCTTTCAATGTATTGCAGTATGGCCTCGTAACCATCGTTGCATTCCACAAATTCGGCTTCAGCCGCGCTGAACATGCTGATGAAAGCACGGCGAAAAGCGGCATGATCATCCGCAATCAGGATTTTGATTTTGCGCGGCGGGTTGGATGAGTGGTTCATAAGCTTTCGTGCATCTTATCCGGCGGATGGGAGGGTGGCAACCCGGCACTGAACCTGGCCGCCGCTGGGGGTGTGATTAAAACTGGGTGAGTTTCCTAACGGATCGCGGTTCTGTGAACCGCAGCACATCGCAAAACCTGAACGTCCGGAACCTCCCACAACCCCGACAGTTGCCGCCTGCTGCTCACAGAGCCGCGGTCCGTGGAGGTCTCCTGACATCTCACCCACTTTTATTCGCACCCCGCCGCTGGTGGGGGCGGGGATAAAAACCTGGAGCGATGCGTTCCCATGACAATGGGAAGAAATACGCTTTACTGGCATTGCATAAAAAACTAATAGCAGACGAGATGAAACTCGATGTTGTCCTCTCTCCTGGCGAATTTCAAAATCTTAAGAACCGCGATTTGAGCGGGGTCACCTGCGTTGTTTTCGACATCTTGAGAGCCACCACCAGCATGACCGTCGCGCTGGCCAACGGCGCAGCCGCGATCATTCCGGTCCAGGAAATTGCGGAAGCGGTCGAGATCAGGCGGAATAATCCTGACTTTTTGCTCGCCGGAGAACGTCACGGATTGCGGATAACCGCGGAGCTGACCGGTGAGTTGGATTTTGAATACGGAAATTCGCCGCGGGAATTCAGCCGGGGAGTGGAAAACCGCACCATAGTCATGACCACCACCAATGGAACGCGAGCTCTGAAAGCCTGTGAACATGCAGAACATGTCATGATCGGCAGCTTCCTCAATTTGAAGGCGGTGATCAGTCATCTGGAACTGAGGATGCCGGCGTCCCTCCTTCTGGTCTGTGCCGGCACTTATGAGGAGGCATCGTTCGAGGATGTTCTGGCGGCGGGGGCGGTTGCGGACGGACTGTGGGATTATTGCCAGGATGAAGGGGCTTCGGATGCGGCGCAAATTGTTCGTGAGATTTTCCGGCAAAACAGTGGAAACCTGAACGGTGCCATGCGACACGCACGGAATGGTCGCCGGTTGTTGAAGATTCCGGAGCTTCGGGATGATGTGCCGTTTTGTTTGCAACGAGATCTTTATGATTTTACCGCTGCGCTGAAGGAGGGATGTGTCAGGCGGACCGCGGTTCTGTGAACCGCAGCAGTGCGCCAAACCTGAACGTCCGGAACCTCCCACAACCCCGACAGTTGTCACCGGCTGCGGCTGATCGAGGAAGATACAGCCGCGGTCCGCGGCCTCACCCGTTTTTAATCGCGCCCGAATCCGGCACTGGCATGAAATCGCCTTTGACATACGGAATGCAGATTGGCATCGTTCCGCCTCACTTTTCGGATGAACCTTTGGCCCGGAAACGCGGGTGAGCGGAGCCGGAGCCGTATCAGATAAAATTATGGCAGACTTAGTCGGAAATCTTTTGGTAGCGCAGTCCGGCGGCCCCACGGCCGTCATCAATGCCAGTGTCGCAGGCGTCATTCAGGAAGCTGGAAAGCATGAATGCATCGAGGAAATCTACGGTGGTTTGAACGGGATCCTCGGCATCTTGAATGAAGAACTCATCGACATCAATGATGAGAAGGCCAGGACCATCGAGGGGTTGAAATACACGCCCGCAGCCGCGCTCGGAACCTGCCGTTACAAGATTAATTTCGCCAAAAAACCGGAGCAAGCCGCCCGTGACATGGACCGTTTGTTCGAAGTCTTTAAAGCCCACAACATCCGCTACTTTTTCTACGCTGGCGGGAACGATTCCCAGGACACCGCGCAAAAAATTCACGAAGAAAGCATCAAGCGGAACTTTGAAGTCCGGGTCATCGGTGTCCCGAAGACCATCGACAACGATCTTCCGCACACCGATCACTGCCCGGGTTTCGGGTCGGTCGCCAAATACAACGCCGCGACCGTGATGGAAGTGGCGGCCGATGTGAGCAGCATGGCCACCGACGACGGAGCCTGCTGCATCATCGAAGTCATGGGCCGTGGGACAGGCTGGATCGCCGCCAGCAGCGTGCTGGCCAAACGTGCGCCCTCCGATGCTCCGCACATCATCCTCGTGCCGGAGATTCCGTTTAACGAAGAAGTTTTTCTGGCCCGGGTCAAAGCCACGGTGGCGGAGCTCAAATATTGCATCGTGGTGGTGGGGGAAGGGTTGAAAAAAGTCGATGGAACTGAATACAGCGCCGACAGCAGCCGGTTGGATGCGTTCGGGCACCCGGTCCTTTCCGGGGCGGCGGATCGTCTGGCGGAGCTGGTTCAGGGAAAACTCAACACCAAGACCCGCACGATTAAACTGGGATATGCCCAGCGTTGTGCCGCCCATTATGCGAGCTTGGTTGACATGCAGGAAGCCGTGGCCTGCGGCGAGGCGGCGGTCCGTGCAGCTTTAGAAGGCAAGAGCGGGTTCATGGTCAAGATCGTCCGTACCAGCGCGCCCGGAGCGCCGTATCGTTGGAAAACCGACCTTCATGATCTGAAAGAAATCGCCAATTTGGAAAACATGATTCCTCGCGACTGGCTGAGCGCTGATGGGTTGATGCCGAATGAAAAATTTGTCCAATACGCCCGGCCTTTGATTGAAGGTGAAGTCAAAGTGCCGACCGAAGGCGGGTTGCCGAAATACGTCACCTTGGAAAAGAGCCGGGTGGAGAAGACCCTGCCACCGCGATGATTGTCGTCTAGTCGCAGCTGATGTATTGAATGCAAAGACCGGGTTTAAACCCGGTCTTTTTTCTGCCAGCATTCCGGTGGTAACACTTTGTCCTGAAATTCTGAACAAGCCGCCCCGAGTTCGACAAGGAGCTTTTGAATCGTGGTCCGGTGAATACCGTTCATGCGAACGGTTGCGCGAAGCGAATTTCCTTCTACCAAACAGGCGACCACTTGGACTTTTTCAGAAAAGGAAAATTCCATCACGATGAAAAACGCTGAACTAATACTTATGTCTGCCCTCAGCTCAACTTTGGTTACGGCCTCAATTTCTGACGGGGTTGCCCAAAGCGTGATTACGAGCAATGCCTATTATTTTTCCAAGACTACTTTTTCGAACGACGAAGCTCCTTCCGAGTTGAACCTCAAAAAAGAGTTCGATAATTTGGTTGAGCAATGGAGAATGGAAACGTTGGCATCATCCATCGTTTCCTCAAGGTATCGGAATCCATCTTATCGAAAGATAATTTCCATGGGCATCCAGGCGGTGCCTTGGGTTCTCTCCGAACTGCGAGACAGACCGGATCGTTGGTGTTCCGCCTTGGTTGATCTAACGGGAGAGAGGAAGATTGAGAATGAATCTGATTCTTTTCAGTCCGCTGCTGAGAAATGGCTAAAGTGGGGCAGGGAGCAGGGTCACAATGTGTGAGCGAGTGCCTCCCGGCCTTGAAGACCGAAGACCAATTCCAGAATTTACTCCTATCTGGCTATCACAAAACCAGCGAACCAGACGCCAATTACAATTGCGTAGCGTGGGCAGCTGAACACGATAAGACCAAATGGTGGGAGCCCGCAGAACCGCTTGAGCCGGGAATGCATTGGCCGGTAGCGGTTCCAAAGGGCTACTATCCAGAAAACTTCGTTGGGCTTTTCGACCATCTTGGCTTTTCCATATGCAATTCAGCGGAGTTGGTTCCGGCTTTGATTGCCCGGTCGCCTGCTGGACAATCTTGTAGGCGACCTAGTTCAGGTCTTTCTTTGGTGTGCTTGAGATTCAAACTGTAACACCACCAGCATTCCGGACTATTTCAAAAGTGACGGCACCGGATTGGCGGCTTGAAAAACGAAGGTTCTTACAGATCCGATCCCAAGCTGAAGATCAAATTTTGCCAGACCCTCAGGGATGATGAAGCTGATCCCTTCATTGTGATGAATGGATTTGTCGAGACCATGGCCCGTGATCGGCTGACCTTGCGGGCCGGTGAGCGACAGGATTTTGCCGCCAACCAGCAAACCCGGCGCATGTAAATGAAGTCGGACAGAAGTTTTCATCGGGCCTTTGGATTTTGTGTGTTCGACCTGGTTTTCCGCCCCTTGTGTCACTGCTTCAGACTCAGGAAAAATGGTGACAGTAACATCCCGGAGGAGGTTGGAAAAAGTCAGATGCGCTCCGGAAAGAATGTTGGATACGGAGATGTCGTTCAAAGTAAGGATTTCGTCTTGAAAAAAATTAGATTCTTTCCGCAGGAGAACTTTGACCGATATCAGGCCTTTGTCGGGAAGAACTGTGCTTCCGCGACCTGACCAGCTTCCTTCTGCAGGCAGGCAGCGAAAGCTCGCGCTAGGATCGTTGGCGGCGTTTTTTTTCAGTGGTTCCAGGTTGAATACGGCACCGTTCCCGGAGCCGGACTTGAGTTCAGCCTCAAACGGCACCCATTCGGGAGCGTTGTTTTTCAAGTGCAGGACGGTTTGGCGCACCAGATCCGGATTTGCGTCCGATTTGGATTCCCTGACTGGAGAAGGTAAACGCCATTCCAGCTTTTCCAGAACCACTTCATGGTTGGATAATCGTTGGCGGGACACTTCTTCTTCCAGAGGTTTTGAAGGCGAAACGGCAGGGTGACCGTGGTTTGAGACCAGGAGATTGGTGATTTGGTTCCAGCTTTTACCCGGTTCCCTGTGGTAAATGTGGATCTGGAATTGTGAGGAATCTCTGGGGAAAACCGGGTTCTCATAAAAAATACGTTCTTTGACCAGTTTCTGACCCGGGCCCCGTGAAGAAGTCAGGAAATTGACCGAGCGGTTCATGAAGGGGAATTCGACCCCGGTTTGCGGGTCAAAAAGGGCGAGGTGCAAACTCCCGTTGACAGCCGAGGAAAGCAGGCTGAGCCCGTGCTGGCGTTCGATCCAGAATCCAAGTGATCCACCACTGTTGAGCGTCGAGTTTCGGGTGTATGAACCATAAAACTTGGAAGGCAGAAGATTGGGAAGGTGGCGAGTCAGAAATTTTTCCAAGAGACCGCCATCGTGAACCAAAAAATTAGTCGCAACCCCCAGGCAATAAACTTGTAAATCGTCCCCCCCGGGCAAGTGGACGATTTGAGAGGATGCGTTGGATTCCCGCCGGAGGAATAAAATTCCCGTGCCGATGCTCAGAACCAAAACCAGCCCGATCACGGTCATGGTGATTCTTCGCATCGGTGCATCTTGCGAAGATAAACCCGCAACCTTCAAGTCCGAAAGGTCGAAAGGTGGGGTGTGATTAAAAGTGGGTGATTACTCTGGCGGACCGCGGTTCTGTGAACCGCAGCACAAGTCAGTCCTTTCGGTGCCGCTTGTTTCAAAGCATTCTTCAGGGCAGAGCTCTGCAGGTCACAGAGGTCACAGACCCGCGCTTCGGGGGGTATCACCCGTTTTTAATCGCGCTCCGAAAGGTGCGGGGACAAAGATAGCTTGCCAGTGTGGAGGAGCTGAGGCTTACTTTTGCGCGATTGTCAAAACGATGAATCTCGATCTTTTAACCAAAGCAAAATGCCTCGGTTTTTCCGACCGTCAGATTGCTCATCTCACCGGTCAGACCGAAGACGCCATTCGTGCTGAACGGAAGAAAAACGGCTTGGTTCCCTCCTTCCGGCTGGTCGATACCTGCGCGGCGGAGTTTGAAGCCTATACCCCATATTTTTACTCGACCTACGACCGTGGAGATGACGAGACAAAAAGGAGCGACCGTCAAAAGGTCATGATTCTGGGCGGCGGACCGAACCGGATCGGGCAGGGGATCGAGTTTGACTATTGTTGTGTCCACGCCGCGTTTGCACTCAAGGAGGATGGATTCGAAACCATCATGGTCAACTCCAACCCGGAAACGGTTTCCACGGATTATGACACCAGCGACAAGCTTTATTTCGAACCGTTGACCCTTGAAGATGTGCTGCACATTTATGAACGGGAACAATGCTGGGGTGCCATCGCCCAGTTCGGCGGACAAACTCCGCTGAACCTGGCGCTGAGCCTTCAGAAAAATGGTGTCAACATCATTGGCACCTCACCTCAGAGCATCGAAATCGCCGAAGATCGAAAACTTTTTTCGGCCATGCTGGACCGGCTGAAAATTCCGCAACCACCCAACGGCTTGGCGGTGAACGAAACCGAGGCTTTGGAGGCTTCCAAACGGCTCGGTTATCCGGTGCTGGTCCGTCCCTCATTTGTCCTGGGCGGACGCGCCATGCAGATTGTCTATTCGGATCACGAATTGTCGCAATACATGAGGTTTGCAGTCGAGGCTTCGCCCGAGCGGCCTGTGTTGGTGGATAAGTTTCTCGAGGACGCCACCGAGGTGGATGTGGACTGCATCGCGGATGTCGGACGTTTTGAAGACCCGGATGACGGCACGATTGTCATTGGTGGAATGCTGGAGCACATCGAGTTCGCCGGGGTGCATTCCGGTGACGCGGCCATGGTTTTGCCCCCGCACACCTTGTCGCAGAAAATCATCGAGACCATCCGTGAGTACACCCATGCCATGGCGCGGGAACTCAAGGTTGTGGGACTGATGAACGTCCAATACGCCGTCAAAGGAGACGTGGTTTACGTTCTGGAAGTAAATCCGCGGGCATCCCGGACAGTTCCCTTTGTCAGCAAAACCATCGGAGTTCCGCTGGCAAAACTGGCGGCCAGGCTCATGGCTGGAAAAACCTTGAAGGAGCTTGGATTTACCCGTGAGATCTGGACCAGCTACTGGGCGGTCAAGGAGTCCGTATTTCCGTTCAACCGGTTCCACGGCCAGGATATCCTGCTATCGCCCGAGATGCGCTCTACAGGAGAGGTGATGGGCCTGGATGAAGACCTGGGGAGAGCCTACGCAAAATCGCAGATGGCGGCGAACTCGCCGTTGCCGATGTCTGGAAGGGTGTTCATCAGTGTCAGTGATTCGCACAAAGATCATGTGGTCGAGGTGGCGCAGCAATTCGTGGCACTCGGTTTCGAAATTGTGTCCACCAGCGGAACCGCCACCGTGCTGGAGAAGGCGGGAATCAAGATTCAACGGATTTCCAAGGTGAGCGAGGGACGGCCCAACGCGCTGGATCTGTTGAAAAACCGGGAGATCCAGATGGTGATCAACACGCCCTCAGGCCAGATTCCACGTGCGGATGAAATCAAGATCCGCACCACCGCCGTTTACACGGGGACGCCGATCATGACCACTCTGAGCGGTGCTAAAGCGGCCGCCCTCGGCATCGCCGCCTTGAAAAAGAACGGTTATGCTGTGAAGACGATTCAGGAGTTTCAGCAGATGCTCCACGACAGATAGTCATTGTCAACGTCACGAGATTCAGAACCTGCCTTCGCGAAGCATGTCCCGCGAAGGACAAATCCATATATGCGAAAGACCAAAATCATAGTGACGCTGGGTCCGGCGACGGAGTCGGCGGAGATGATCGGCAAATTGATCGATGCCGGAATGAACATTGCCCGGCTGAACATGTCGCACGCCAAACACGAGACTGTCCGGCAGATGGTGTTCGACATCCGGGCCGCCGCGCATGCTCGCAACACTTTTGTGGGAATTTTGATGGACACACAAGGTCCGGCCATCCGGACCGGTGACCTCCCGGTGGCGCTAGATCTGAAGCCCGGCGAGATTTTCACGCTTACTGTCCGTGGTGAGAAGAGCGAGGAGCGGCACTCGGTGGATGTCAACTATGACAACCTGATCAACGACATTCATGTGGATGACGTTGTTTTGATCGACAACGGCGAAATCCGGATGAAGGTGTTGAGCAAGTCGGCCAACCACATCAAATGCGAGGTGCTCACGCCTGGAAAGCTGGGCAGCCGCCGTCATATCAATCTTCCCGGGGTCAAGGTCAGTCTCCCGGCGTTGACCCATAAAGATCTGAAGGACATCGAGCTTGGCCTTGAGCTGGAGGTGGATTACATCGCCCTCTCGTTTGTACGCGAAGCCAAGGACATCCGGCAGCTCCGGGCGGTGGTTGAAAATGCCAAGAGACGCCCGTTTATCGTGGCCAAGATTGAGGATCAGCAGGCGGTGAAGAACCTCAATGAAATCATCCAGGAAGCGGACGGAATCATGGTGGCCCGGGGCGATTTGGGGATTGAATGTCCCTACGAGGAGCTTCCGATCATTCAAAGAAGAACCGTGAAGACCTGCCTGCGCCTGGGCAAGCCGGTCATCGTGGCGACGCACATGCTGGAGAGCATGATCAACAATCCGGTCCCCACCCGGGCGGAAATCACCGACGTGGCCAACGCAGTTTTCGAACAGGCGGACGCCATCATGCTCAGCGGCGAATCGAGTGTGGGACGTTATCCGGTCGCCTGCGTGGAGGTTTTGAACCGCATCGCCCAGAGGATTGAACGCAGCGGCGGCGCCAATTACCACGAACGGGCGGAACTGACAAAACCGGGGCAAAAGCTTGTTAAAAGCGCGGTGGTGATGGCGGATGAGTTGCGGGCGGAAGCCATCCTCGTCGTCACGATCCGCGGTCACATGGCCCGCCATGCCAGTTGGATGCGCCCGCGTTATTCCCCGATATTTGCGCTGTGCGAGACGGAGGACATTGCAGAAACTTTGACTCTCGCCTGGGGTATCACGCCTCTTGTGGTTCCGTTCAGCCACAAGAATCCGGAGGAAACCATCAGCTGCGGGATTGCTGCGTTGAAGGAAAAGGGGTTTCTGGCCAAAGGCAACATGGCGGTGGTGGTGACCTCAATGGCCATCGGAGAAGAAATGGTCGAGGTGGTTCAGATGCGCAAAATTCTCTGATTTTGCCACGGCAGGTTTGTAGAAAACCGGATTTTTCCGGTTTGATGGTTGTCACGAAGATGTAACATGTATGACGCAGCTTCGTCATGGGAAAGTCACATATTGCGTTAGTTGACGGGCGGCACTGTGACCGTCCTTTCAGAAACTGAACTTAAACCAGAGGCGATACTTTGGACGCAAGCAAACAAAAAATCCTGGTGGTGGATGACGAACCAGATGCTGTGGACCTTATTGAATTCAAACTCAAGGAGGCTGGCTTCGAGGTCCTGAGTTCCGCAGACGGCCAAGACGCGGTTCAAAAGGCCAAAGCCTTCCTTCCTCATCTGATCATCCTCGACGTCATGCTTCCCGAGTTGGATGGCCTGGAAGTTTGCAAACTGCTGAGGCGTGATCCCAACACCATCGGAATCCCGATTATCATGCTGACGGCCAAGGCTGCTGAAATCGACCGCATTTTAGGGCTTGAACTTGGAGCGGATGATTATGTGACCAAACCTTTCAGCCCCCGTGAACTGGTCTTGAGGGTGAAAAAGCTGCTGCAACGACGTCAGAGTTCTGAAGAAAAATTTGACCAGTTTCATTGCGGCGACCTGTTCATCGACATCCCGCGCCATTTCGTCAGCCTCAAGGGAAAGAAGGTGGACCTTACCGCCACCGAATTTAAGTTATTGATCATACTCGCCCAGAGAAAAGGCCGGGTGCAATCCCGCGAACGCCTCCTCCAGGATGTGTGGGAATACGACAATCTCATCGACACCCGGACCGTGGACACCCACATGCGGCGGCTGAGGGAAAAACTTGGGGAATCAGCGAACTATCTCGACACAGTCCGCGGGGTTGGTTACCGGTTCGCCGAGCCAACCCAATAATGCTCGTAATCTTTCCCACTCATTGACTCCGTTCTGACAGGACCGGCTGCGTTCACCAGAAATCGAAAGCCAATGTTGCCTCGTTGGGTGGAACCTCCCACGGGTCGGGCAGGGAATTTGCCCATGCCAAACAGGGGAAACCTCAAATCTGCTCCCTGAAACAGCTAGGCGGTTTTCCCAGTTTCCCTTCCTTGAACACAAAAAGGGCTGGCGTAGGTTTTGATGGGAATATCCCGGGGAAAAACTATGAGCTTGTCACTCAAACCGCAGCATCTCAAACGCTACAAAGAAATAGCCATGCTTTTTTTCAAGTATGGCTCTGCCGAAATGGTGTCCAACATCAATGTCCGTGCCGAGCTTGCTGACGATGCGATGGATGTTGGAGATTCCTCTAAAAGCCCAGAGGAACTGACCGATGAGCTGGAGCGCATGGGGCCGACGTTCGTCAAGCTTGGACAGATACTTTCCAGCCGGGCCGATCTTTTGCCGGAGTCTTATCTCAAGGCGCTCTCACGGCTGCAGGACAAGGTCAAGGCGTTTTCTTACGAAGAGGTCGAGGCCGCCATCACTGATGAACTTGGCGTCCGACTCTCCAAGGCTTTTCAATCTTTTGAAGTGGAGCCTGTGGCCGCAGCATCCCTGGGGCAGGTCCATCGTGCGACGCTTCGCGATGGCAGGCAGGTCGTGGTGAAAATTCAACGTCCGGGAATCCGGAAACAGATCGCCGACGATCTTGAGGTGCTCGAGGAAATTGTCGGGTTTTTGAACAAACACAGCGAAACTGCGAGGCGTTATCAGTTTGTAAAAATCTTCGAAGAATTTCAGAAAACGCTCATATCGGAACTCGATTACAACCGGGAGGCCGCCAATCTCACCCAGGTCGGGGAAAATTTGAAGGAATTCGAAAACATCGTGGTGCCGCGACCAGTGCGCGATTTCACCTCCCGCGGGGTTTTGACCATGGATTTTGTCACCGGAAAAAAAATCACCTCAATTGAACCGCTGGAGCGCATGGAGCTGAACGGGGCTTTGCTGGCGGACGAACTTTTCAAAGCCTATCTGAAGCAGGTTCTGGTGGACGGCCTGTTCCACGCCGATCCGCATCCGGGAAATGTGTTTTTGACGGATGATCACAAAGTGGCCCTGTTGGATCTTGGCATGGTCGGACGGACCACCCCGCAGATGCAGGAACACTTGATCAAACTTTTGATTTCCATCAGCGAAGGAGAAGGTGACACAGTGGTCAAACGGGTAATTGAAATGAGCCAAACCACGCCGTATTTCAAGCCGGAAGAATTCAGGCGTGCGATCAGCGGCCTGGTGGTTGAACAGCATGCGAACTCCCTGAAACAAATTGATGTCGGCAGGATTTTGTTGGAAGTGGGCAAGGGAGCGGGCGAAAACGGCCTCTATGTTCCGACCGAACTGACGATGCTCGGGAAAACCTTACTTCAACTGGATGAAATCGGACGCGGTTTGGATCCCAAATTTAACCCCAACCAAGCTGTCAAAAGGCACGTCTCCGAAATTTTAAACCTGCGCCTGCGCAAGGATGCAACCGCGGAAAAACTATACAGCTCGCTTCTGGAGGTGAAAGATTTTGTCGGAGGCCTGCCGAACCGGGTCAACAAGGTGCTGGACACCGTCGGCAACTCGGATTTTGAAGTGAAGGTCAAGGTGAACGACGTGGAGCTTCTGCTTGAGGGGTTTCAAAAAGTGGCCAACCGCATCACCACCGGCTTGGTGCTGGCGGCCCTGATCATCGGGGCTTCCCTGCTGATGAACATCAAGACCTCCTTCACCATTTTTGGCTATCCCGGGATGGCGATCCTCTGTTTTTTGACGGCGGCTGGAGGAGGTTTCTGGCTGGTTTTCAACATCCTC
>Ga0163144_10008543_pt1 | contig 22158 bp, 17 predicted proteins | sample OliLak19BULKMAT1_FD_123175 | JGI IMG/M metagenome (GOLD analysis project Ga0163144, IMG submission 123175) | Freshwater microbial mat bacterial communities from Lake Vanda, McMurdo Dry Valleys, Antarctica - Oligotrophic Lake LV.19.BULKMAT1 | ecosystem: Environmental > Aquatic > Freshwater >... | reverse complement strand
GCGCTTCAAACTCTCGCGCACCTGCCCGAGGATCGCATTGACCTGTTCGGTGGATTGCCTGGCTGCGTCCACCAGGCCGCCGTCGCCGAGCACCTTGCGATCGGAATGCGCCAGCATCGCGTCGATGCGGACGGTCACCCTGTCGAGAGAAGTCACCAGACGGTTGATGCGACGCGAGGCATCGAGCATGTCGCGCGCGCGTTCCGGACTGCCGGTCAGTCCCTCCAGGACGCCGTAGTCGCCGTTCAGCCGCCCCGCGACCGCCCGCAGGTCGGCGAGCATCAGCGTCAGATGCGAGCCGGGCCGCGTGAGCTGGCGCAGATCGTCCACGATGGCCTTGGCGCCGTTGACGAGTTCCGGGATGCCCTGGGTGGCATCTTCGATCTCGAGCCTGGCCGTCGCGTCCGGCAGCAGCGGCGGATCGGCCATCCTCGGCGAGGCGACCCGAATCTTCTGCTTGCCGAGCAACTGCTTCTCGAACGAGAACGTGCTGCTGTTGCGCAGCCAGCGGGCATCCTTCTCCAGGATGCCGAGCTCGATGCGAACGAGACCTTCATCGCTCAGGCGGATGCGCTTGATCTCGCCGATGGGGAATCCCGAGAAGGTCACCGGCACGCCGACGCCCAGGCCTTCCGCGTCCCGCGAAATCAGCACGACGCTGCGCGTGGGTTCGAATACGCCGCGAGCGTACAGCGCGTACAGCACGAGCCCACCCAGCAACACCGGGAACGTCGCCAGCAGCAACCCGGTCTTCAGCTTCAGATGCCGGATGCGAGGCTCGAGTACAGGGGCGCGTTCCATGCGTAGTCCACGATCCCGCAGCGTCCGAAGCGACCTTCGAGCGCGCGAAGCGTCGCCTCGAGGAGCGGGGGATAGTCGATGTCGGGCAGCATCAGCGCCGGACGTTCGATCAGGATTATAGGCGGCGGCCCGACGATGGCCCGCAGCAGCTTGGCGATGAAGCGGTCCCGGTTGTCGAGGTCGGGATCGCGTCGATCGGCGCAACGGGTGAGCTCGACGGTCTCGAGGAGCGACCACGCAAGCCCCAGGGCCGCCGCAGGCGCCGCCCCGTCGCGGAACTCGGCGACCACGGAGATGTTCTCCAGCACGGTCAGGTTGGCCCGCAATGGCAGCGTCGCAGATACCAGTGCGGCCTCGGGTCGATCGCCTATGACGCGCTGGCGTTCGGCAACGTCGGCCACCCAGTGAAGCTGCGCACCCGCGACCTGAGCCGGTCCGGGGAACACTGCGTGCAATGCCGTCATACGTAGCGTCATACGTAGAGCACTGCGAGCGCTCCGAGGTCGATGAACATGATCGCGAAGAACAGCCGGACCATTCCACGCAAGACCGCGATGGGGGCTGCGAACAGCTTCTGCGGTGTCTCTAGCGCCTCCGCGATGGGGATCACGGTCACGGCCAGGCCGAAGGCGACGGTCTTCACACCCAGGACCAGCAACGCCGGTCCATCGAGCACCTTGCCCACAACCCGGGAAAATTCGTTCGTGGGCAGCGCCCAGGGCCATGTGTCGAACACGATCGTGTTGGCGAGGACGAGCGCCACGCCCATGCTCACCGCGGTGAGCGCCAATACCGAAGTGGTGCCGCCGATGACGCGCGGAATCAACTCATATGTGACGGGGTCCACGCCGTTGCGGCGCAGTGCCTCGAGCTCGTTGTTGATCTGCATCAGCGCGACTTCGGTGTTGATGGCGGCACCCGTGCGCAGCGCCACGAACAACACCGTCGTGAGCGGAAGTATCTCCAGGACCAGCACGCGGACCACGATCTCCAGCGCGTACTCGTACAAGCCATAGTCGCGCGCGGTGTGGACCACGATCGAGATGATGAGATAGCTCAGCACGGCCGAGAACGCCGTGAACCCGATCAGGATCTGCGAGGCGGTGAAATAGATCTGCTTCTGCACCACCTGACGCGTCGCACTGTTGTACGTCGACAACGACAACGCACCGACGACCGCGATCGCGCCGAAGCGTATGACGTTGACCCAAGCGCCGAGCCACCGCGCGAAGGGGCGGGCCGGTCGATCGGTCGTGTCCTGCGCAAGCGCCATGACGGCATGATAGCGTCCGGACTCCCGCGCCGTGGCGTGCATTAGAATCCGCCTTTCGTTCGCGCCCGCGCGGGTCGTGCGGGTCTGCATAACCAGGGGGGAGAACTCATGAACAAACTCGACATGGCTGGTCGCGGCGCCGTCGTCACCGGCGGCGCCTCCGGCATCGGCTACGCGATCGCGCAGCGTCTCGCGGTCTCCGGTGCCAGCGTGGCAATCTGGGATATGTCGGCCGATCTCGACGCCAAGGCGAAATCGCTCGGCAGCGGCAAGCATGTCGGTATCAAGGTGGACGTGACCAAGATCGCCGAGGTCGAGGCTGCCATGAAAGCCAGCATCGCCGCGCTGGGCAAGGTCGATGCAATGGTCAACTCGGCGGGGGTGGCGGGAAAAAACGCCACCGTCGCGGAATACCCGATCGACGAATGGCTGCGCGTGATGGACATCAACCTGAACGGTGTCTTCTACTGCTGCCGGACCGTGGCCCCCCACATGGTGGCCAACAAGTATGGACGGATAGTGAACATCGCATCCGTTGCCGGCAAGGAAGGCAACCCGAAGGCCTCGGCCTATAGCGCATCCAAGGCCGCCGTCATCGGCCTGACCAAGTCGCTCGGCAAGGAACTCGCGACCAACGGCATCACGGTCAACTGCGTCACACCGGCTGCTGTCAAGACGCCGATCTTCGACCAGGTCGAGCAGTTCCACATCGACTACATGCTCTCCAAGATCCCCATGGGCCGGTTCGGCGGCGTCGACGAGATCGCCGCGATGGTTGCCTGGATGTGCACGGAAGATTGCTCCTTCACTACCGGCGGAACGTTCGATCTGTCCGGCGGCCGCGCGACCTACTGAGATGAGACAGCCCCCACGCTCACTACGATCGCTGCCCGCCCGGGGAGCGCTGCCCTCTCTTGGGGCGGCCTGGCGGGAGGCTAGATGAAGATCAAAGCCGCCGTCATCCGCCAGAGCGGGCTGCCCCAGCCCTACGCCCAGAGCCGTCCCCTATCGATCGAGGAGGTCGATCTCGATCCGCCCGGGCCGCGCGAGCTGCTGGTCCAGGTCAAGTCGGCGGGACTATGCCACTCGGATCTCTCCACCATCAACGGTGACCGGCCCCGGCAGACGCCCATGGTACTCGGCCACGAAGCCGCGGGCGTCGTCGCAGAAGTCGGCAGCGGCGTGACCGACCTCGTGCCCGGCGATCACGTGGTCATGGTATTCGCGCCGAGTTGCGGCCAGTGCATGCCGTGCCAGGAAGGCTTTCCCGCACGCTGCGAAAACGGACAGAAGGCGAACGGCGCCGGGACTCTGATGGGCGGCCACATCCGCCTGCACCAGAACGGCCAGCCGGTCTACCACCACACCGGGGTTTCTGCGTTCGCGGAATACTGCGTGGTCAATCGCGGTTCGGTAGTGAAGGTCGACGATGCCCTCCCCTTCGACGAAGCGGCGGTGTTCGGTTGTGCGGTGCTGACCGGCGTCGGCGCGGCACTCAACACGGCGAACGTATTCGCCGGTGCGCGCGTCGCCGTCGTCGGTCTGGGTGGGGTCGGCCTCAACGCCCTGCTCGGTGCGCAGGTGGCAGGTGCCAATCGCATCGTCGCCATCGACATCCACGACGACAAACTCGAGCTCGCGAAGAGCCTCGGCGCGACCGACGTGGTGAATGCGAAGGATCCCGACGCAATCGCCAAGGTCAAGACCATCACCGACGGTGGTGCCGACTTCGCTTTCGAAATGGCCGGCTCGGTGCAGGCCATGGAACTCGCCTACCGGGTCACGCGCCGCGGCGGCACCACCGTCACCGCCGGCCTGCCTCACCCCGATGCGCGCTGGGCGCTCCAGCACGTGAACCTCACTGCGGAAGAGCGCACCATCAAGGGAAGCTACATGGGATCGTGCGTGCCGCCGCGCGATCTGCCGCGCTACGTCGAGCTGTATCGCCGCGGTAAGCTGCCGGTGAACAAGCTGATGAGCGACCATCTCACGCTCGACCGGATCAACGAGGGCTTCGATGCACTCGCGGCAGGGCACACGGTCAGGCAGCTCGTGATGTTCTGAGCGCAGGCGCTAACGGCCGGCATACATTCGGATGACTATCCGAAAACCCCGCGTAGGTTGCATCGGCGCCGGCGTGCTCGGCGGCGCGATCATGCACCGCCTCACCGCGTGCGGCTTCGAACCCGCCGTCTGGAATCGGGATCGGACCAAGCTCGCGGCGATCGTTGCGGCCGGCGCGGTCGAAGCCACCAGTCCCGAGGAACTGACCCGGTCGAGCAGCTTCGTCATCACTTGCCTGAGCGACGGATCGGCCATCGAGCAAGTCGTGTTCGGACCGCGAGGCGTGGCCAGCGCAGGCTCTCCCGACAAGATTCTCATCGACATGTCGACCTGCTCGTCCGCACAGACGCAAGAGATGGCGAAACGACTGGCGAGCGCGCGCGGCATGCGCTGGCTCGACGCGCCTATTTCCGGCGGCGCGCCGGCAGCGCTCGAAGGTCGCATGGCGATCATGATCGGCGGTGAGCAAGAGGCGTTCGAACAGGCGCGACCGGTATGGGACGCGCTGGCAGGCAGGGCGACGCTCATGGGCCCGAGCGGTGCCGGCCAGGCGACCAAGATGATCAACCAGGTGCTGGTCTCGACGGGGGTCGCCGTGCTGGCCGAGGCGTGCGCGCTGGCCGAACGCGCGGGCATCGATGCCGCGAAGATTCCTCAGGCGCTTGCGGGAGGCCGCGCCGATTCGAAGCAGCTCCAGGAGATGTTTCCCAAGATGGTCGCTTCCGAATTCTCGATCACGGGCCGCGCTGCGCTGATGCTGAAGGATCTCGAACTGATCCATGAACTCGCGCGCAGCGTCAACGCAACGATGCCGATCACCGCCGGTGTAACGGAACTGTTCCGCAAGCAGGTAGCCGACGGCCTCGGCGAGCGCGACAACACCGAACTGGTGAATTGCTTCAGGTCGAAGGCGTAGCGATAGCGGACTTGCTAAGGCTGGGCCTCTGACCGTATACGCTTGACCGGATCAACGAGGGCTTCGATACACTCGCGGCAGGGCACATGGTCAGGCAACTCGTGATGTTGTGAGCGCAGGCGCCAACGGCCGGCACACATTCGGATGACTTCCCAAAAACCCCGCGTAGGTTGCATTGACGCCGGTGTGCTCGGCAGCGCAATCATGCGCCGCCTCATCGCGTGCGGCTTCGGACCCGCCGTCTGGAAGCTAAGGGCGGCCGCAGGCCGCATGGGGCCTGGCGATGCCGTTTCCGAGGGCTCCGCTTGCCCCCGAAGTTGCCCCAGTCACACGACTCCTGGGAAGAATGGTTAGCGAGCCTCAACCCGGTGCGGCTCGAGCTTCGCACGGGCCGGTGAGCCATTGATATTGTCCAGGCGGGAAGCCAGCTCGTCGGCCTGGGCTCGGAACCTCGCGGTGTCGCTCTTCTTCAGCTTCGCCAGGTTGAGCAGTTTCCACTTCAGCGCAGGCAGCTCCTGCAGGTGCGGAAAGGGCAACAACTTCCAGTCGGGTTCGGCCCGAACCAGCGACAACAGGAAGGAACGCTGCCGCTCGGTCAGCTGACGCGGAAGCTCGGCGATCACCCGCGCCTGGACAGCCAGGAGCGCGTCCAGGCTGACTTCTTCTCGCGTCATGCCGACGAACTCGTTGGAAAACACAGGCTCCAGCGGCTTGATCTTGGGGAAGAGGACTTCGTGCACGGGGCGGTTGTGGCCGGCGAGGTAGGTGACGAAGCAGTCGGCGAAGAGCTCCTGCCAGCCGAAGCGGTCCAGCATGTGCAGTACGTCGAAGATGTCGCGGGGATGCTGGCGATCCATGGCGGCCACGAGCTTGCTGCCGTAGAGCTCCGCCGTCGCAAGCACGGGAAGCGCGACGTCCGTGGTGAAGAGATCCTGAGCCGTAGCGACCAACGTCCGCGTTTCGACCGGCAGGACAGAACCCCGGAACACGAAGTTGACTTCGACCTTGACCTGCGTCGCGTCGTTGCCGACTATGAGCTTGACTTCGTCGCCTTGCATGTTGGTCAGGAGGGTCGCTCGATAGCCCTTGGCTTTGAGCGCGGCCTTCATCGTGAAGAGTTCGGCCGAAATGGTCTTGAGGGCGGCCTCTCGGTCAGGAACATGGTCGACATAGACCAGGTCGATGTCGACCGACAGGCGCGGCATGTCCTGCACGAACAGGTTCAGCGCCGTGCCGCCCTTCATGGCGAAGCGGCCGGAGGCGAACGCGGTCGGTGCGATCGCGAGCAGCAGCCTGACCGTGTCGACGTAGTCCGGTGTCATGGGTGTTTGAGGTCCAGCCGCTCGCCGGTCCTGCCGACTGCGACCCAGCGTTTGCCGCCACCGACGCGCGCGCTGTGCCTTGCTGCCACGCGAGCCCAGGGCAGCTTCATCTGGGCCCCGAATGCGGCGGCGACGCGGACCACCTTGATGCGAGTCGTGTGCATGAGCAGTTCGTCGAGTACCTTCACTCGCAGGCCGGACAGACTCTCGACAAGGTCGCGTGCTTCGACCAGAGACTGCTGCTTGCCGATATCGCTGAACAGCTCGAGCATGGCTCGCTCGGGAGCGGAGACCAGCACGCGCGGATCTCCCGCGGGCAGGGGTTGCAGGCCGCGGTTCGCTGGCAACTTGTCGTCGAACAGCTTGGTTGCCTGGTAGTGGGCCTGGAAGCGCTCCGTGAACCAGTCCGGCAGGCGCTTGGCCGTGTCACCCCACAGGCTGACGACCTCCCGGAACGCGACGTTCTGTCGAACGCCTCGCCAAGCCAGCGCGGTCTTGCTTCCCACATGGAGCCCCGGTACTTGGCCCGCGAGGAAGGCCAGGCTGCCGTCTCGCGTGAGCGTGTCGCCGGGCAGCATGTAGACGCCCCGCCCAAGATGAACGAGCCAGCCGCTGCGCGCGAGTTTGGATGCACGAAATGCACTCACCCCACGCTTTGCCAGCGCGGCGGTGCTCAAGGGCTCACCTCGTGGCATTGTGGCCAGGAGCTCCTTGAATGAGGTGGTTTCTGTAGTTGACTCCACAGGGCAACTATAAGAAGTAATTCATCCAAGCACAAGGCCTGGTTGGATGAATAAACACCATTAGTTGACGCTCCAGGCCAACTGTCGAAGGATTTTCATGCCGCGTCTGTGCCGTGCGTAGCCTTCCAACGCGGACTCACTCCCACTTCTTGGCCAACGCAACGACGTCGCTGTCACTGGCGAAGTCGCCTGCTTCGGAGCAACGATGCCGATCACCGCCGGTGTGACGGAACTGTTCCGCAAGCAGGTTGCCGACGGCCTCGGCGAGCGCGACAACACCGAACTGGTCAACTGCTTTCGGACCAGGCCGCCACGTTGAACGAGGACCGGTCCCCAGAAGGCGCCGAAGTTTCCGGCGCCTTTCAGGCGTGGGCGGCAAGCCGCTTTCCGCTCTCGAGCATCTGCGCGATTTCCACCGCCGGCACCGGCCGGCTGAAGTAGTACCCCTGGATCTCGTCGCATCCGTTCTCGCGCAGGAATGCGCATTGGTCAGCGGTTTCCACGCCCTCCGCCGTGACCTTGAGCTGAAGGCTCCGCGCGAGGGCGATGACGGCGAGGGCGATTGCGGCATCGTCGGGATCGGTGCTCAGATCGCGGACGAAAGATTGGTCGATCTTCAGCCGATCGACGTGGAAGCGCTTTAGGTTGTTAAGGCTGGAATAGCCGGTACCGAAGTCGTCGATCGAGAATCGCACGCCGATCGCCTTGAGCGAAGCCATGGTGGCGATGACCTTCCCGATGTCCTGTGCAATCAGGCTCTCGGTCAATTCGAGTTCGAGATAGCGCGGCGCCAGCGCGGTCTGGCCGAGAATCGTACCGACCGAGGCCACGATGTCCCGCCGCAGGAATTGCCGCGCGGAAAGGTTCACCGACATGACGATCGGCGGCAAGCCGAGGTCCTGCCAGGCCTTGTTCTGTGCGCAGGCGGTGCGGAGGACCCAGTCTCCGATCGGCACGATCATTCCGCAGTCCTCCGCGATCGGGATGAAGTCCGCGGGCGGGATCGGGCCCAGTTGCGGATGGGTCCAGCGGAGCAGGGCTTCCACGCCGCCTATCAGGCCGGTCGCGAGATCCACCTTGGGTTGGTAGGCAACATGGAGTTGCTGCTGGGGCAGCGCTACGCGCAACTGCGACTGGAGTTCGATCCGGCGCTGCAGACCTTCACTCATCTCGGCGCTGAAGAACTGGTAGATGTTGCGGCCGAGCGCCTTCGCGCGGTACATCGCGACATCGGCGTGCTCGACCAATTCTTCGTAAGTCGACCCGTCGTCGGGAAAGACGCTGACGCCCATGCTGGTGGTGACATGGATATCGCGGCCGTCGACCGGCACCGGTTGCTCGAAAGCGTCCAGGAACTTCTGCGCGACGGCATGCACGTCCGTCACCTTGTGAAGTTCGGCGAGAAGGACGAGAAATTCGTCGCCGCCGAGGCGGGCGACCGTGTCGCCGTCGCGGATCAGACCGGCGAGCCTCTTGCCGGTTTCCTTGATCAGCGCGTCACCAACCGGATGGCCGAGGCCGTCGTTGATGACCTTGAAGCGGTCGAGGTCGAGAAATATCAGCGCGACCAGGCTGCCGTTGCGACGGGCATGGCTGATCGCCTGGCTGGCGCGGTCGTGGATCAGGGCGCGGTTGGGCAGATCGGTCAGGCCGTCGTGCGTGGCAAGGTATTCGATCCGCGCCTGGTCGCGTTTGCGCTCGGTGATATTGCGCGCCAGCACCTGGAAAGCGGGATTGCCGCGAAACAGCAGCGGTGCCGACGACACTTCGACGTCCACCGGAGAACCGTCCAGGCGGAGGTAGATTTGTTCCATCAGCGGCGCGGCTCTGCCCTCGTCGGTCTGCATGCGAATGCGTTCGAGCACCACCTGCCGATAGTCCGGATGCAGGAAATCGAGTGCCGAACGGCCGATGAATTGATCCGGCCCTGCGCCGCCCATCAATGTCACGAACGCCGCGTTGACGTAGACCAGCTTCAGATCCGAGTGAACGAACATCGAATCGGGCGAGAGTTCCACCAGACGACGGTAGCGGTCCTCCGCTTCGCGCAACGCCTCTTCCGCCTCCTTGCGGGAGGTGATGTCCTGCAGCGCCCCGATCATCCGCACGGCCTTGCCTGTGTCGTCCCGGAGCACGAAGCCACGATCGTGAACGCAGGCGTACGATCCGTCGCTGCGCCGGAAACGATATTCGTCGGTCCAGAGCTGCCCGCCGGAGCCGATGACCGAACCGATGCCCTGACGAACACGGGCATGATCATCGGGGTGAATCTTGTCATACCACGCTCCGATCACGGGCTTGGTCGCCTCCGGTCGATACCCGAACATCGTCTGGAACGCTGCGCTCCACCACAGGGTGTGGTCGCCCAGATCCCATTCCCACGCCGCGTCGTTGGTCGCCTTGGCGAGCATCTCGAAGCGCTCGATGGAATTGCGCATCGCCGCTTCGGCCGAGACGCGTTCGGTCATTTCATGACGCAGTTCCAGATTGCTGGTCTCCAGCTCGGCGGTGCGCTCGAGAACGCGTTGTTCCAGCAAGTGGTTCGCTTCCTGGAGCGCGTTCTGGGCGAGTTTGCGTTCGGTGAGATCCCGTGTGACCTTCGCGAAGCCCCGCAGCATCCCGGCCTCGTCACGCATGGCCGTGACGACAACGCTCGCCCAGAATCGCGAACCCTCCTTGCGCACGCGCCAGAGCTCGTCTTCGAACCGGCCGACGTCGGCTGCGACCTGCAGCGCGTGCAGCGGCCTGCCCCGCGCGACGTCCTCCGGGTGATAGAAGCGCGAAAAGTGCTCACCCAGGATCTCCTGCTCGCGGTAGCCCGTGATCCGTTCCGCACCGGAATTCCAACTTGCCACGCGGCCCTCAGGATCGAGCAGGTGGATGGCGTAATCGGCGAGGCTTTCGATCATCGATCGAAAACGTTCCTCGCTCGACCGGAGCGCTTCGTTCGCCCCTTCGGAACTCACGTCGATCTTGGCCATCGTTCCCGTCTCCGCGCCGGGTTGCGCCGACGCGGCTGCGTTCCAGTGCCGCGCAGACCTGCGAATGCAGGCCCGCCGAGGTACCGAAGATGTGTGTCTTACGGCAATCCGCCAGGAAAATAAACCCCTCATTTACCGCGCAACCGACAGACCCGCCAACGTGCGGCACTGCGCTACGAAGATCAGGAGAGGCAGCACACACACCTCTGTTCGAAGTTCGATAACGCGCAAACACGTCGATGCCTTCGCGCTCCCGCCGATCGCTTCGGCTGAGCGACAATGATGTCTTTTGCTACCAGGACGCGCGCCGCTCGCGCCCGGCTGGTTTCCATGCGCGAATTCCGGCTTGTCACCTTGTCCATTCATCCGACGCCATGCCCGCCCTTCACGACGCAACCCGCCTCACCACCTTCGCCACCCGACTGCTCGACGCCGCCGGCATGGATCCGGCGAAGTCGCCGACCATCGCCGAAGTACTCGTCGAAGCCGATCTCATGGGCCACGACACGCACGGCCTCGGTCTGCTCGCGCCCTATCTCGCCGACATCGGCAAGGGTGAGCTCGAGGCCCACGGCGAGCCGGAAGTGATCGCGGATTTTCCGGCGGCACTCACGTGGGATGGCCGCCGGTTGCCGGGCACCTGGCTCACGGCGAAGGCGATCGATCTCGCCTGCGAGCGCGCCCGCACGCAAGGCACCTGCACCGTCTCGATCCGGCGCAGCCACCACATCGCGTGCCTGGCCGCGTACCTGAAGCGCGCGACGGACCAGGGCTTCGTCATCCAGATCATGACGTCCGCGCCCGAGAATCAATCGGTGGCGCCGTTCGGCGGCCGCCAGGGCGCGCTCACGCCGAATCCGATCGCGGCTGGCTGGCCTACGGCGGGTGATCCGGTGCTGATCGACGTCTCCATGTCCATCACCACCAACGGCATGGTGACCCGACTGAACAAGGAAGGCGGCCGGCTGCCCGGCAAGTGGCTCACGGATGGAGACGGCAATCCCACCGACGATCCATCGGTGATGGCGCGCGAACCGAAGGGAGCGCTGCTTCCGGTCGGAGGCACCGAATACGGTCACAAGGGCTACGCGCTGGGCCTGCTGGTGGAAGCGATGACGCAAGGCCTGTCCGGTCATGGCCGGGCCGATCCGGTCGAAGGGTGGACCGGCGAGGTGTTCGTGCAGGTGCTCGACCCGCGACTGTTCTCCGGTCTCGATGCCTTCACGCGCCAGACGCAGTGGATCGCGGACTTCTGTCGCAAGGTGCCGCCCATGAAGGGCGTCGAGCGCGTGCGGCTCCCCGGCGAAGCCGGGCTCGCGCGGCGCAAGCGACAACTCGCCGAGGGCATCACGCTGCATCCGGCGATCATGCCGGCGCTCGAGCCCTGGGCCGCGAAGCTGGGCGTCGCCCTGCCGTGACCGCCCGCGCGGATCACCGTCGCGGGCTGCTGCTCATGCTCGGCGCCACGCTCTGCTGGGCGACCGCCGGAGTGCTGGTGCGCAGCCAGTCGGTACGCAATGGCTGGGAGGTCACGTTCTGGCGCTCGTTCTTCATGATCGTATTCATGGCCGGCGTGCTCATCGTGCAGTACCGCACCGAGACGCTGCATCGCATCCGCGCGATCGGCGTGCCCGGACTGATCTCGGGTGCGCTGTGGGCGATCATGTTCATCGCATTCATCCTCGCGCTGTCGCGCACCACGGTCGCGAACACGCTCGTGTTGTGCAGCATTTCGCCGTTCATGTCGGCCGTCGCAGGCTGGCTGTTCCTGTCGGAACGGGTGCCTGCGCGTACCTGGATCGCGATGGCTGCGGCTTTCGGCGGCATCGCTCTCATGTTCGTCGATTCGCTCGGCGGCGGCGGCACGGCCGGCAACCTGATCGCGCTTGCCATCCCGGTGTGCTTCGCGCTCAACGTGACCATCCTGCGCCGTATGCACGCCGAAGCCGACATGATGCCGACGGTACTGGTCGCGGGACTGATCTCGTGCGCCGTAACGCTGCCTTTTGCGCTGCCGTTCGAGGCGCGTTCCACCGACTTCCCGAACTTCATCGCGCTCGGATTCGTGCAACTGGGGCTCGGCTGCCTGCTGATGGTCATCGCGGCCCGGCATCTGAAGGCCGCCGAAGTGGGCCTGCTCGCGGAACTCGAGACGATCTTCGGCATCGTGTCGACCTGGGTCGTGGTGGGCGAAGCGCCGGGTCGCGTGGCATTGATCGGCGGCGGCATCGTGATCGCCGCGTTGGCCGCGAACGAAGCGTGGCGCATGATGCGCGGCGACGGCAGCACGGACCCCCTGAAGGAGATTCCGCAACCATGATCCCCGACCCCTCAGATCTCGCCGAGCGGCTCGAAGCGTGTTACGCCGCCGCCGTGCACGACGTGCTGCGTGCCCTGGGCCATGGCAATTGCGTGTTGCCCACGTCGATCAAGCCGCTCGATCCCGGAACGAAGCTCGCCGGCGAGATCTACACCGTGAGCGGCCACGTGGACGTGACACGTGATCCGCACGACACGCTGCTGGAATGGACCGGCCTGCTGTCGAAGGCGCCCGCGGGCAAGGTGCTGGTCTGCCAGCCGAACACGCATTCCATCGCGCTGATGGGCGAACTGTCGGCCGAGACGCTGCACTTCCGCGGCGTGCGCGGCTACGTGGTGGACGGCGGCTGCCGCGACACCCAGTTCATCCTCGAACTGGGCTTCGCCGTCTTCTGCAGCTTTACCACGCCGAAGGACATCGTCGGGCGCTGGGTGCCGGACCGTTTCGGCGAACCGATCACCATCGGCGACGTGACCATCTCCTCCGGTGACTGGATGCTCGCGGATCGCGACGGCGTCGTGATCATTCCGGGCGCGATCGTGGCCGACGTGGTGGAGAAGACCGAAGCAGTCCTGCGAACCGAGAACACGGTGCGCACCGCGATCCTGTCGGGCATGGACCCGCAGGAGGCTTACATCAAGTTCGGGAAGTTCTGACCGCCGGTATCGGCCGGAATGCCAGGTCGCCCGCCAAGTGGCGGGCGACCCCCTGGAGATCGGGCAGGAACGACGGACCGTTCCGGAACCGTGGGCGCAAGGTTCGTCCGAGCCGCGGCAGGAATCTGCCTGGGGGCGCCTGCCACCGCGATCCCGAAGGTGCATTGACCACCCCTCATGATTCTGGGATAACGCTGGCTGGCGCGCGAGCGCCATCCCCCCATACCCGCAAGGTGTCCATCATGATCATGCGCAAGACAGTCGTCGCCGTATCACTGTCCATCGTGTCCAGTTTGTCCTTCGCCGCCGGTGAAAACAACGTAGGGTCCTGCGGTTGGGGCTCGAAGCTGTTCATTGGCGAGAGCGGGATCTTTCCCCAGGCGCTGGCCGGCATCACCAATGGCACGTTTGGAAACCAGACGTTCGCCATCAGCTCCGGAACCTCCGGCTGCACGCAGGACGGCACGGTGAGTTCCAACTGGCAGACCGCGGCATTCATCGACGGCAACAAGGAAAAACTGGCTCGCGACCTCTCCCGGGGCAGCGGCGAGAGCCTCGATTCCCTGGTCGCGCTACTGGGCGTGGAGCAGCAGGACCGCGCTCGTTTCGTGCAAGTCACCCGCGACCACCTCGCCAATATCTTCCCCTCGGCGACCGCGTCCACGGACGAGATCCGCGCCGGCCTGCGCAGCGTGTTGAGCGCCGACAAGAGCCTGGCCGCGTACAGCGCCCGGGTCTGATCCGCCGCTTCCGCCACGACACCCAGTGTGCGAGCACTGGGTGTTTTTACGTCCGCATCATCCCGTGAAGGCCTGGCGCCTGCTGTCGATCATCCTGCTGGCCGGCGCGAGCCTGCCGGCGGCGGCTGCGGACTACGTCGACGTGCTGGTGGCGCGCGCCCGCTCCCTGGAACTCCATCAGCGGCGCGAATGGCAGTTGCTGCTCCATTATCGGGCTCGGCCCATCAGCGGCGTGCGCAGCGCCGCCGACGATCCGGCCTTCTTCAACGCGCCTCGCGGCGCCGTGGATCCGGCCGCGGAACTGGAAGCCACGCTGCGCGCCTTTTTCTCCACGATCGAAGAGACCGACGCACGCCAGAATCCGCAGTGCCGGTTCGTCGCGCGCTATCGCTGGCTGCGCTCGATGTTGGATTTCGACCCCGCCCGCCTGCCCGGGCAACCCTGCGCGCGCTACGAACGCTGGCGCGCGCGGCTCGCGCCCTCGAGCCTCGCGCTGGTCTTCCCCACCGCCTATCTGAACAGTCCGGCCTCCATGTACGGCCACACGCTGCTGCGCATCGACGGCAGCGATCAGGACGACCGTACACGCCTGCTCGCCTACGCTATCAACTTCGCCGCCGAAACCGACGAAGGCAACGGCCTGGTGTTCGCGTGGCGCGGGCTGATGGGGGGCTACGCGGGCCGCTTCAGCATGATGCCGTACTACGTGAAGGTGGCCGAATACAGCGACCTGGAAAGCCGCGACATCTGGGAGTACGAACTCGACCTCGCACCTGCGCAGATCGACCGCATGCTCGAGCACGTCTGGGAGATCGGTCCGATCCGTTTCGACTACTACTTCCTGGACGAAAACTGCTCCTACCAGTTGCTCTCGCTGCTGGACGTGGCGCGCCCGGAACTGCGGCTGGCCGAACGCTTTCCCCTCTGGGCGATTCCGGCCGACACGGTGCGCGTCGTGACCGAAACGCCCGGACTCGTGCGCCGCACTGTCTACCGCCCGGCACGCAGCACGGAACTGACCTACCGCGCCCGCTCGACCCCGCCATCCGAGGCACGACTCGCATCGCGGGTAGCCGCGGGCACCGTTGCGCCGGACGCGCCGCCTCTCGCCGCACTGCCCGATGCAAAACGCGCCAGCGTGCTCGAGCTCGCCTACGACGAACTCGACTACCGGCGCCTGGCCGGCAAGGCGCGGGGTGGCGACGTGCCCGAGCGGCTGCGCGGATTGTTGCTCGCGCGCAGTCAATTGCCCGAGACACCACCGCCGCCCCCGCCCCCGGAACCGGCCACGCGGCCGGACCAGGGCCACCGTTCGGCACGGTTGTCGGTGGGTGGCGGCACCACGGCAGGCGACGGCTTCCAGGAGTTGCAGTTTCGCGGCGCCTATCACGACCTGCTCGATCCGGAGGCGGGCTATCGGCGCGGTTCGCAGATCGAGTTCGGTAACATCGCGGTGCGCCATGAGAACGACAACGGCTTGCGCCTCGAGCGGGTGGGCATCGTCAACGTCAATTCCATCGCGCCACGCGACTCGTTGCTGAAACCCGTGTCGTGGCGGGCCGAGTTCGGACTGGAGCGCACGCGCGCCGCGGACGGCTCGCGGCCGATGCTGTTCCAGGCCTCAGGCGGGGTCGGCCTTGCCCGATCGCTCGGCGACGCCGGCTTCGCCTGGATGATGGCGGACGTGGGACTGATCGGCTCGGGCCGCTTCGATCCGGGCATCGGTCTCGGCGCCGGTGTGAGCGCGGGATTGTTTCTGAATCTGACGCCGCGCTGGCGCCTGATGGCCACGGCGCGTTCGCTGCACTATGCTGTGGAAGGCCCCGGGGAGCGCTCCATCGTGGCGCTGGGCCAGAGCATCACGCTCGCACCCGACCTGGCGTTGCGTATCGAGGCGGACGTGCGCCGGGAATTCGGCGTGCGCTGGTCTACGGTGGGAGCCTACCTGCAATGGTATTTCCAGTGAGGCGGGCCGCAGTTTTCGTGGCTCTGGGGGCGCTCGTGCTGGCCGGCTGCACGGGACTGTTCTTCCAGCCCATGAAGCCCCTGGTGCGCACGCCCGACGCGGCCGGGCTCGCATGGGAAAACCTGTCGCTGCGCGCGGCCGATGGCATGCCGCTCACGGCGTGGTTTCTGCCGGCAACCGGCGGCGTGCCGCGCGGAACCATCTTGTTCCTGCACGGCAACGCGGAAAATATCAGCACCCATCTGGGCGCGGTCTTCTGGCTCCCCGCGCGCGGTTTTCAGGTTCTGCTGCTCGAATACCGCGGTTACGGCGAGTCGGGCGGCACGCCGTCGCTCGCCGGGATGCAGCTGGATATCGACGCTGCGATCTCGGCATTGCGCGCGCGGCCGGACGTGGACGCCACGCGGCTCGTCCTGCTGGGTCAGAGCCTGGGCGGCGCTCTCGCCCTCTACTATTCGGCACACGGCCCGCAACGCGACCGACTGCAGGCCGTGGTAGCGGACAGCGCATTAAGCAGCTACCGGAACATCACGCGCGAAAAGCTCGACGCCTCGTGGTTGACGTGGCCGCTGCAGTGGCCCCTGTCGTTCACGGTGGACGATCGCTACAGTCCGATCCGTTCGATGGACCGCATCGCACCCGTGCCGGTGCTATTGATCCATGGCCAGGCGGACACGATCGTCCCGCCACATCATGCGCAGCTCCTGTTCGACGCGGCCCGGCCACCCCGCGAGATCTGGCTGGTCCCGGGAGTCGGCCACATAGCGGTATTGCAGCAGCCGGCGCAGCGCGACCGTCTGGTTGCATATCTCGAAGCTGTTCTCGGACCCTGAGTGGCGAACGGATTCGAGTGCCTATCGGGGCGATCGCAAAGGGAACTTGTGTTCCCATTCGTCGCTGCTTGTTCATCTTGAAAATATTGATAGCGCGCAGCACGACTGGGAGATCGTGGTGAAGTCATCGGCGGCATCGGCAACAGCTTGGGCTTTCCGTGCTCGCCTTCGGCTGGCGCGGCACCCAACTCGCTGTTTCGCGCATATCGGCTCGCGTCAGGCTGGCAAGCTAGCTATATTAGGTCGATCTCCAACCAGAAACCGCCAACAGCCTGAGCACAACCATGACCGAGATTGCTCTGGTCGAGGCGAAGAACCGCCTGTCCCAACTGATCGACCGGGTGCAAGCCGGTGAAGTGATCGTCATTACGCGCCGCGGCAAGGCAGTGGCACAACTGGCGCTGCCGCAAGGAGACAACACGACGCAGCGCGCGCAGGACGCCATCGCTCAATTGCATGCGGCGCGCCGCGGCGTCAGCCTGCGTGGTCTGAAGTCCCGTAACCTGATTGCCGAGGGCGAGCGTTGACGTCCGGCCTTGTGGTCGACGCGTCGGTGAGCGCTGCGTGGCTGCTGCCCGACGAGGCCACGCCGTACACCGAGTCGGTGCTCCAGGCCACCGCCGACCGCGATGTATGGGTGCCGGCGCTTTGGTTGCGCAGGGCAAAGCGACCGACGTGGGCCTGAGGCCGGCAACCACCATGGAATTGCCCGACGGCCTGTACGACCTGTTGCTGACCGAGGGCCTGGCCCGATCGCTTGCGGCGCTCGACACAAGGCATGCCGATGTGCTGGCGCTCAAGGGCGGCGCGACCGAATTCCTGGCCGATGTCATCACGCGCCAGCTTTCGTCCAACCTTGACGATGTCGCCGGCAATGACGCCGACAAGGCCAAGCGGCAACTCGAGCTGGTCAACGAGTTGCTGGTGACGCTGCGCCAGCGGCTCCATGCCGGTGAGAGCTCTTCCGTGTTCTCCACCAGCGCCGAAGTCGTCGACCTCTTGGCGCCACCATTGCGCATCCTCAGGGCCGTTCAGCGCGACCAGCAGTTCCCCATAGCGCCCGAGATCGGCCTGGCGGTATCCTGGCTCTTCACGGCCGGCAAGGGTTCGCCATCGCTCTTGCAGGAGATTCGCCGCGAGCTGGCCTCCAGCGACCAGGTGGACATCCTGGTCAGCTTCATCACCGTGTCCGGCGTGCGCAAGCTGCAGGACGTGTTGCAGCAGATCACGGCCACCGGCGCGAAGAGCCAAAGTGCCACGCGCCTGCGCATCCTCACCACCACCTACACCGGCGCTACCGAAGCGCGCGCGCTTGATGAACTGGCCCGGCTGCCGGGGTGTGAAGTGCGCGTCTCGCTCGACGGCCGGCGCACGCGCCTGCATGCCAAGGCCTGGTTGTTCCAGCGTAAGTCCGGCTTCGGTTCCGCCTATGTCGGCAGCGCCAACCTGTCTGGCGCGGCGCTGACCGGCGGTCTGGAATGGACCGTCAAACCGACCCAACGCGCGCAGGAGGCGCTGTTCGCAAGGGCCGTGGCCCACTTCGAGACGCTGTGGGCCGACAGCGAGTTCCAGCGCCACGACCCGGACAACGTCGATCACCGGCAAGCGCTGGCCGCCGCGCTCGGCCGCGAATCCTTCGGCGGCGAGCCCACCGGCGCGATCAGCTTCTTCGACCTCCAACCCAAGACCTACCAGCAGGACATGCTGGAACAGTTGCTTGCCGAGCGCGCCCATGGCCGCAACCGAAACCTTCTGGTGGCGGCCACAGGAACCGGCAAGACGCTGGTGGCGGCGTTCGACTACCGCAACACCTGCCGCATCGAAGGCGGGCGTCCACGCCTGCTCTTCGTGGCCCACCGCGAAGAGATCCTGCGCCAGGCCCTGCGCACCTACCGCGAGGTTCTGCGCGACCCCGAGTTCGGCGGCCTGCTCACCGGCGCTCATCGACCCGAGCGCTGGGAACACCTCTTCGCCACCATCGACAGCGTGACCAGCCGCGACCTGGTGGCCACCGTAGGCGCCGATCACTGGCACTCCGTCGTCGTGGACGAGTGCCACCGGCTGGCCGCCGACCGCTTTGATGCCTTCGTCAAGGCCGTTCGCCCCAGCGTTCTGCTCGGCCTTACCGCAACGCCCGAGCGCAGCGATGGCCAGCCCATCGCCCGGTACTTCGATGCGCGGCCGGATGGCAGCCCGGCCATCGAGTTGTGGCTGTGGCATGCGCTCGATCTGCAGTTACTGGCGCCCTTCGAGTACTACGCCTGCGACGACGCCACCGACTTCTCGGCCGTGCCTTGGGACAAGCCGGGTGAACGAGAGGCGGTGGACAAGCTGGTCACGGGCAATGACGTGCGCGCCCGCCTCGTGGTCAACGAATGGTGCCGCCTGGCTGCCGACGCCGGGCGGTCGCGTGCCATCGTCTTCTGCGTGTCGGTCGCGCACGCCGAGTTCATGACGGACTGGCTCAACCGCGCCGGTCTGCCGGCCGCGTGCGTGGTCGGCACGACGGCCAGCGATGAGCGGCGTCAGGCCCCGCAAAGACTGCTCAGCGGTGAGCTTTGCGCGCTGGTCACCGTCGATCTCTACAACGAGGGCCTCGACTTGCCCATGGTCGACACGCTGTTGCTGCTGCGGCCCACGCAGAGCCCCGTGCTGTTCCAGCAGCAGATCGGCCGTGGCCTGCGCCTGGCGCCTGGCAAGGAGAGCTGCCTGGTGCTCGACTTTGTCGGCCAGCACCGCACCGAGTTCCGCTTCGACCGCCTGCTGTCGAGCCTGACCGGCCTGTCGCCCCGCGAACTGGTGGACGGCGTCGAGAATGGTTTCGGCAGCCTTCCACCGGGCTGCCATATCCACCTGCAACGGCAGACGCGAGATCAAGTGCTGCAAGGCCTGCGTGCCCTGACGACCCAGAACTGGCGCCGTTCGAAGACCGAGCTGCAGACCTACGCAGCCCTGCGAGGGCGTGCCTCAGTTCGGCTGGCCGACTTTCTGCACGACCAGGCGCTGGAGCTCGAAGACGTCTACCGTGCCGGCACAGGTCAGAGCCGCAGCGGCTGGACGGCTTTGAAACGCGACGCCGGCTTGATCGCCGCGGAGCCTGGCGCCGAAGAAGACTACTTCAGCCGGCGCTTCGGTAGCCTGCTGCACGCGGACGATCCGCTGCGGCTCGACGCGATGGCCGCAGTCGGTGCGCGCCAGGGGGGCCAGGCAGCACTCAGTGCACGAGACGCGCTGGGGGTGCAGATGCTGGCCTACCAGATCGATGGTCGCCACGAGCAGGCGGCGGGCCATGACGCTTTCATGGAACGCATCGACGACCACCCTGCCATCGCCGCCGAACTTGTCGAACTCTCGAGTCTGCTGCAGGCCCGCAGCACTTTGGCTGCCAGCGGGGTGCCCGGGCTCGAAGATACGCCGCTGTGCCTGCATGCCGCGTACGGTGCACGCGAAGTGCTGACGGCGGTGGGGTGGCTGACGGCATCACGGCGGGCGCCATTCCAGGCCGGGGTGCTGCCCCTGACCCAGCGCAAGACCGAGCTGCTCTTCGTCACGCTGGACAAGAGCGAGGGTTACCACGACCGCATCTCGTACCACGACTATGCGATCAGCGCCGACCGCTTCCATCGGCAGACACAGAACAGCGCAGGCCCTGACACCCCTGGCGGCCGGCGCTATCTGGAGAGCGCGAGCAACGGTTGGCAGTTCCAGCTCTTCGTGCGGCCGCGCAAGCTTGATGCGTACCGCGCCTGCGGGCGCGTGGCGTTGGAATCGGCTGAAGGCGACCGGCCCATGAGCATCGTCTGGCGGCTGCAAACGCCACTGCCGGCGCGGCTGTTCAGGGAGTTCAGCGTGCTGCGCGGGATTCGATGTGGCGAGCGCCACGTCGACACACAGGTTAGCGACTTGCATCGCTCACCTGTTGTTTTATATGGCTCCCCGACTCGGGCTCGAACCAGGAACCTCCGGATCAACAATCCGGAATTCGCAGCGAGGTCAATGCCGCATCCGGCACCGCCATGTACGGCACCACTCCGAGCAGCGGTGCGCGCAGACGGGATTCAAGCGTCGCGAGATTCTCCTCGAATGCGTTCATTTCCGGATCGATGCGATTGGCGACCCAGCCGGCGAGTACCAGGCCGCGCGATGAAATCGCCTCCTGCGTGAGCAGTGCGTGATTGATGCAGCCGAGTCGCATGCCCACCGTCAGCACGACCGGCAGGCCGAGCATCTGGGCGAGATCGGCGAAATCCTCGCGATCGTTGAGCGGCACGAGAAAGCCGCCCGCACCTTCCACCACGACCGCGTCGGCGCGGCGCGACAGCGCCTCGAAGCGATCGCGGATGCGGCCGAGTTCGATCGATCGCCCCTCGCGGGCCGCCGCGACGTGCGGTGCGACAGGAGCGAGGAAACAGTAGGGGTTGATCTCGTCGAGCGGCGCGTCGACATTCGATGCGACGCGCAGCGCTTCGACGTCTTCGTTCTTCCAGCCCCCGGAGGTTTCGAAGCATCCGGCTGCCACGGGTTTCATGCCTGCGGCCCGCACGCCGAGTCGTCGAAATGCGTGAATGAGCCCCGCCGCGACCAGTGTCTTGCCGACCTCCGTGTCGGTGCCGGTGACGAAGAGGCCGCGCGGCACCCGGGATCGTCCCGCATCGATGCCCGACTCGCCCCACGTCGCCTGAATGCTCACCGCCGCAACGCGGCATCCAGCGCTTGCCGCGCCGCGCGCATGAGCAACGACCATTCGTCGTAGTCCATGACGTAGGGCGGCATGAAGTACACCGTGTTTCCGATCGGACGGAGCAACGCACCTTCGAGCAGCGCGGCTTCGGCAAAAGCGCGCGCGAAGCCGGGAGGAGCATCCGGAACGTCGAACGCCCAGATCATTCCGCGCCGACGAAAATGTTCGATGCGCTCGTCATCGCGAAACCGGCTTGTGAGCGTATCGAAGCTCTCGGCCTTCTGGTAGTTCGCTTCGATCACGCCATCGTCGCGGAAGATGTCGAGCACCGCGAGTGCCGCACTGCACGCGAGCGGGTTGCCCGTGTACGAGTGCGAATGCAGGAAACCGCGCGCGGTCTCGTCGTCGTAGAACGCCTCGAAGATCGCGTCCGTGCTGAGCACGACCGACAGCGGCAGGTAGCCGCCGGTGATGCCCTTCGAGAGGCACAGGAAATCCGGCCGCACGTTCGCCTGCTCGTGTGCGAAGAAGGTCCCGGTGCGCCCGAAGCCCACGGCGATCTCGTCGGCGATGAAATGGATCTCGTACCGGTCGCACAGCACGCGCACGCGACGGACGTATTCCGGATGATGCATGGCCATGCCGCCGGCGCACTGGACCAGCGGTTCGAGGATGATGGCTGCGGTCTCCCCGGCGTGCGCTTCGAGGTGACGCTCGAGCGCATCGGCAGCGCGAAGGGCGCAATCGAAGGCATCCTCGCCCGGCCCCGCGCGGCGCGAATCCGGACTGGGCATCGTGGTGCCCGCACGCAGCAGCGGCTCATAGGCGTTGCGGAAGATCGCGACGTCGGTCACGCCGAGCG